>Ga0164290_1000285_pt1 | contig 183161 bp, 165 predicted proteins | sample Micstemetagenome_FD_108782 | JGI IMG/M metagenome (GOLD analysis project Ga0164290, IMG submission 108782) | Contaminated culture microbial community from soil near Moab, Utah, USA - Microcoleus steenstrupii SON62 (Illumina Assembly) | ecosystem: Environmental > Terrestrial > Soil > Soil crust...
CCTGGGCGAGACACGCGCGACATAGGGTCGGCGCGCCTTCACAATGACCCTACAGGGTGGTGTATCAAATTTGAAGTTCCGACCGACGCTGCAGGTGTATCAAGATTCGAGGTCCGTTGACACGATCCAGCGTTGCTTGTCCGCGACTTCGCGGCGGCAATCGCGGCGGCGCTGAATCTGGCACACACCAGTACAGCAGCCCATTTTCTCGGCTGGGCGGCGGCCCACGCCAAACCGTGAACTTTCGGCTTGTCGGCGCGAGCATGACTTCTTGATCGCGGTTTCAATTGGGCCAACGCGCATTGCGGTCGACCCGCGGCGACGTGAAACTTCCCCGGTTCTCTGGACACTCCGCTAAGTCGAGCCGGTCGCGTCACCTACAAGCTGACTGCCACTCGTCCTCGGAATATCCGCCGAGCAGACGTGCCTCGATCAATGCGCCAACGAGCGCCAGGTGCTGCTGGTCGAACGCGTACACGTCCGATTCCGAGAACTCCGCTCCTCTGGTCGCGAGCGTGGCAATGATCCTGCGAAGCATCTGGCCCTGGAGCGAGTCGCCGGACTGCTCGATCAGACGGTGGGCATCTTCGAGCGGATCCTTGTTCGCGGTCGGCTGGTGACGCGCTGGCGAACGAGGGGTAGGAAAGCGGCTGGTTTCAACATCATCCGAATGTCCTCTGAGTTCTAATTACCGATTCAAGCGCTTGTGTACGGAGCTTAGCCGAGTCAACGGCCGTGGCGGATAGAGTGGCGGATTCAGCGACTTACCCCGCCGAACCCTAGTATCGGCGCGGGGGTTGACACCTGTATCCGGCGATGCCCCATTCGCTTTCGGTCCATCGAAGTGCAGCAATCACTCAATGCCGCAAGTAAAGAGGGAGGCACGGAAGTGCTTGACGGTTGCTCGGCAGTCACTCGCGTGCCACGCTGTGCCTGCATGGACAGGCTCCAAGGCCGTCACGGTTCGGATTTTTGTTCACGGGCCTGATCAATAGCTATGCGACTAGGGAATGCCGTCACAAGACCGAGACATTGATAACCCTGCATTGTCGAATCGAGCTATGCGCCCCCCACTAGTCTCCGAAGCCGAACTCAGAGCGCAGGACCTGACACACGCCCGCCGCCAGCACTCCTATGACCTGGTTCAGCAACTCACGTACTTCATCATCACGATGGAGCTCGTTGGGTGCGGGTACCTGCTGATCTACGCGAAAGAACTCGTAGGCATTCCTTCGGCGAAATACCTTTACTTGATTTTCGGCGTGGCCGCTTTCTTTGGGATTCTTTGGCGCGTGCTCCACAACGAGACCTACTACCGAACCTCACACGGACTCAGTAGCGGTGCGTATGCCTTGGGCACCCGCGTCTTCTACTGGCCCTACGTCTTTCTTTCGATCATCGCGTTTGTATGGGCCATCTATGCGGGGACCCGCTACCTGCACGAAGTATCGGTCGGAAACGCGGCGTCGCCCGCGTCGCCGGAGGAAGGCAAGCCGCCGCTACCTGCCCCGGGACAAGTAAGGGGCTAGCCTGGCTGGATGCCCTCGTCTGCGGCTCTCGAAGGAAGCGGCGGAAGCGCTGCGTTGGTGGTGTCGCAGGTCTTGGAGCGAGAAGAGCCGTCGCCTCACGACGACTCGATCGCGACCGCATAGCGTCCGTGGCAGGAACCGGAGAGGCCTTTCATCGTTCTGACCGTGTGCCGCAATGCAGGAACCAGGAACCGCATTCGGCACCATCAGGGAGGAACACCATGGAGAAGCCAACCGGATTCTGCGTCGCCGCCAGCTTGACCGCGACGCAATGGGCCGCGTGCCACGAGACCATCGTGACGATCCTTCGCAACGCTCCGAAGGGTTCGTGCACACACATTCCTCCGTCCCTCACGTTCTTCCGTGCCGCGGACGGCTACTGGGCTGCGCACGAGATGGCCAGGTTCTTCCGGCACAACAATATCCCGACGGTCTTGACGCCCGTTCACGGGCCGCTCGCTGTCCACTTGTCGCCGGATCACGAGAAGGCCGTGCGCACGCTCGGGATCGAAGTGCACAACGCATCCAACGAGATGGCCTGATGTTGTGCGCCGGACGCGGCGCCAATAAAACGGGCCTGCAGGTCGAGGCCGCCGGCCCTCAAGACCCGAACATCAGGTCTGCCCGGTAGCTGTTTGCGTGCAGCATTCCAGCATCTTCAGGCGGCAGCGGTAGCAACACCGGTCTGCAGGAGGACGGCGATGGCGATCACCATGACACGCGCCTCTTCGCGGCGAGCGCTGGTCGCCTGATATCCGACCACGGCCGAAATGTTCAGAGACCTCCACCGAAGCAAAGGTGCGCCGTGCGGTCACTGCTTGTACCGGATCGCATCGCCAGCGCAAACAATCGAGGACCAGCAGTTGTTCCATTCGGCACCAGAGCGCGTGTGGCACTCAGCGTTGGATATAGCGTCTGCGTCGAGGCGTGCTGCCTTGACCTTCAGGCCCTGCAAGGTTTCGTCCTCGTGCATGGATTCCTGCTGATACGCTCTGAGGCAGACAAAATTCTTGATGGGTTGAATCACGGTGTGAGGGCGAGGCGCAGGGCCATGGAACACCTCCATTGCCTCGAACTTGGACCGCTGCGTGCTGGATAGACCTTCGAGGTCCGGGCCGCTGGCACAACCAACGGACATGGCAGCGATGCCCAGCCCCAGCAATGAACGACAACGATTCATGAGAGTCCGGCTTCCACTGGTTGTTGGACCGAGGCTCAGGTGAGGCGCCCACAAGAAAGGGCCGGCAACCCGAGGTTGCCGGCCCTGCCGACCCACTATGATGCTGTTTGATCCTGCCCGATGCCTACAGGCAGCACTCCAGCATCTTCATGCAGCAATCGAGCGCGCTGCCGCAGCAGGTCTCGGTCGCGGCCAGCACAGCGACGGATGTCAGCATCAATCCGATCGCTGCGATGGTCTTTGCGTACTTGGTTTTCATGGTGAACTCCTCAAGATTGAACATGGTGTGACGGGACCCACGATCTAGTCGGGAGGTCGCCAGATGTCGTCGAGCGGATTCGACAGATGGATGGAACGCGGCTCTGACTCGTCGATGATCGTCTCTGCCCGTAGCGGCAGCTGTGCCTGGGAGGCGACCGTCGACGTGGACGCGCAATCCGGGCAGTTCGTGTCGAGGAGGCAGCTGGACATCGCCTTGCAGCCGTCCGCACAGCAGTTGCCGTAGACGGCAGCGGTGGCGATGCCGGTCTGCAGGAGGAAGGCGATGGCCACCACCATGGCTACGATCATGCGCATGGAGCTACTTTAGCGCATCCCCGGTCTCCGGGTTGGTCCTGCGACTTTGTACCTCCGCGGAATGCGCCGGTGCTTGACCGTGGCGAGCCGGCAGGGAAACGCACAACACGGAACGATGGACCTCGAACCGCGCGCCCGACGGTCCTCGGGCGCACCCGCACCGGCCATGGGCTTGCAGGAAGTTCGGATCCGGTTTTAGCTTCCCGCGGCAGGATCACATCTCCCCCGAGAGACGAGGTGCCGCTGCAGACGCTGGTCGAGGCGGAGGTCCGCGAGATCATCGATACGCGCTACTCGCTGTTCTGACGTCGGCGGGCGAGCCTGGGCGCCCACGTGGACGCACCGTAGATCGTGTCGAAATCCGGCACTTCCACGGGTTCGATGCCGATGGCATTAAGGAAGTACAGCTTGCCCGAGCCGCGTTCCTTGCGCGTGTGCACGTACCAGGCGCGCTTGCGGCGATCCGGAAACTTTCGGAAATAGCGGGCACGCTCGATCAGCAACCAGCGCAGGAAGACCTCCGATTCCTCGAGGCCGAGTCCGAAGATCAGCAGCGGCTTGTGGAAGACGATCTGCAGCCAGGTCGTCGCGCCGCGCCAGGCGCGCAGATCCCTGCTGCCGTAGAGTCGCGCTGCACCGCCTTCGTGGATCCATGCGCGCACCCGAGCCACCGAGCCCATGTAGTGGGTGAGTCCGAGCCGGATGCTGCGCCGATAGCGATGCATGCCGTTGACGTGCCAGATGCCGAAGCCCGAGCCGGGGTCCGACAGCGCCGACAGGCCGTAGTAGCAATCCCACGGATAGAAGTCGGTGAACGGGAGGTCGCCCATCCGATACAACGAGCTGCGGACCGCGTCGGCGAGCGTGGCCTCGAAGTTGGTGGTCAGGACGGGTACTCGCGCGGCGAGCGCCCAGCGCATCGCGTGGCGGTGCTGGTCATGCGATTGCCACTGTTCCATGAGATCGCAGAACGCCTGCTGCAGGCTCGCGACCGGAGCACGACCGGGTCTGGCCAAATCGATCAGATCGTAGAACTCGGTGAGCGAGATGCCGGCAGGGATCTGCGAGTGGGCGGGTCCCAGACGCTTCTGTGCGAGCGTACGAATCAGATCGTTCCACGAGTTCGTCGCGCCGGCCGGGCCGTAGCGGTTGATGCCATTGCCGATCACCAGGGCGAGGTCGGCGTGCTGTCGCTGCAGGAGGGTACGCAAGGTCAAGGCCGGACTTCCCCGCGAACCTGCACAACGAAGACAAGCAATCCCGCCGTATGCGTTGCTGTTCGGCGACACCCCGGGTGGCGCTGGCACGGCGGATGCGTCGTGGCTGCATGACCGGCACCACCGGCTTCAATCTTTCCGACCGCCTGTGCCTTCATCCGGAAAACTCTTTTCAGAAACAGAAACCCATGCCGAAACTGGGTATGTGATCCTGTCTTGCCTCCGTTGCGCATGAACTCCCGATTCCCGTCCCATCGTAGCGCTTCCGGTCCGTCGCAGAGCCGCCGCAAGCGCGTGTCGTACCTGCAGCTGGCGCTCGTTGCCATTCTGGCGTGGCCGGCGTGGTCGGTAGCGGGAGACACCGTCAGTCCGGCGTGGCAGAAGGTGCAGCGTGTCTTCGAAGAGATCCGCTTACGCTATCCCGGTCGCGTCGACGAGGATGCGCTGGCCAATCGTGCGATCCAGGGGATGCTGCAGGGCCTCGACCAGCACACCCAGCTGCTCGACGAGAACGCCAATCGCGCGCTGCGCCAGGATATTCGCGGCACCTACGTGGGATTGGGTGTGGCGGTCGCGGTCGATCGCGATGCGTTGATGGTGAGGAGCAGCTCCGAAGACACGCCTGCTTACCAGGCCGGACTGCGCGCCGGCGATCGCATCACGACGTTGAACGGCGTGAGCGTCGCGGGGCTCTCGCTCGAGCAGGCGTTGCGCCTCGCGCAAGGCGAGGTGGACACCTACGTCAGTCTCACCGTCCTGCGTTCCGGCGAGACGACGCCGCGAGTCATCAACATCAAGCGGGCATTGGTGCCTCGCACTACGGTGCACGAGAAGCGGCTGGACGGCGACATCGCGTTCCTGCGCATCGAGCGCTTCCAGCAGGCGACGCCGCAACTGGTGATGGGTGCCTTGAAGCGCCTCGAGGAAGCCGATGCGCCGTCGATCGCCGGTCTCGTGCTCGATCTGCGCGACAACCCCGGTGGCTCGGTGCGCGCAGCGGTGGCGGTCGCGGCGGCTTTCCTGCCGGATGAAACGTTGGTGGTGTCGATGGACGGCCCCTCCATCGGCGCCGACTCGAAGCTGTTCACGCGCTCGCTGGACTCCAATCGTCCGGCCAGGGAGTCCGTGGGCGAAGTGCCGGCCTACGCCCGATCGGTACCCATGGTCGTTCTGGTCGACGGTGGCTGCGCATCTGCTGCCGAGATCCTGGCCGGTGCGTTGCAGGATCACGGCCGCGCGGTGCTGGTCGGAACCCGCACCTACGGCAAAGGTTCGGTGCAGTCAGTGGTGTCTCTGGGCGACGGCACTGCGCTCAAGTTGACCGTGGCGCATTACCTCACGCCGAATGGGCGCTCGATCCACGGCAAGGGCATCGAGCCGAACGTGCGCGTGGAGGAAGGTCCCAACGACGATCACGGCGATCCCATGGACGACGACAGCGTCGATCCGCAGCGCGATGAAGCGTTGCGCATCATCGAAGGCACGCTGCTGGCCACGCGCTCGGCGGCGCCTTCTCACGGGGCGCGCTGAGAGATCACCGGACCGTGATCGGGCCGCGCCCAGCGTAGCCGGGGCCGGCCGGTTCTTCGGCGATGCCGTAGTCCGTGTCTGACAGTGATTGAAGACTCCGCCGGCAGGCGGGGCGTCGGCTTGCGCGGAAGATGGAACTGCACCCACTGATCTCAGCGTGCAATTCGTACAACCGACTGAAGGAGAGAACATGAAACTCATTCCCATCATCAGCGCGTCCGCGCTTGCCCTGACCTTGGGTGGCGCCGCCTTCGCGGCCGAACAAACTCCGACGGACCCCGCCAATCCGCCTCAGGCAGTGCAGGACGGCGGCGGCGACGTGAACACGCGCGATCGCCGGGGTGACGACGGCCAGCGCAAGCGTGACTACCAGGCCGAGCTGAAGAAGTGCGACAGCGCGACCGACAAGGCCAAGTGCCAGGACGCGGCGAAGACGAAGTTCAACCAGATGTAAGGTTGCTTCGTAGCTGTACGACAAGGCGGAACCCAGGTTCCGCCTTTTTTCATTCCGGGTGCGTGCGTGTGCGTCGGCTGCAGCGCCTGCGATTTGTGAGATTCTTACACTTTCCGCACAACCCGCCGAGGTCACGAAATGAACCGCCGCCGTTTCGTACCGATCCTCCCGATGATGCTGTTGAGCGTCAGCGTCCTGGCCGCGGACATGACGCCGGACGAGTGGTACGCCGCAGGGGCCGCTGCGGTCGCGCGCAACGCGCGCGTGCGACCGGTGACGGGACGCGCGAAGAACGTGATCCTCTTCGTCGGCGACGGCATGGGTATCACCACGATCACTGCCGCGCGCATTCTTGACGGTCAGCGCAAGGGCGGCTCGGGCGAGGAGAACGCGCTCGCATTCGAAGCGTTTCCGAACGTGGCGCTGTCGAAGACCTACAGTGCGAACCAGCAGACGCCGGACTCGGCGCCCACCATGACCGCGATGGTCACCGGCGTGAAGACCGATGATGGGCTGATCTCCGTGAGTTCGAACGTCCCTCGACGGGAGGCGCGTGCAGGGATCGTTCGCGCAGGAGCGTTGCGGACGATCCTCGAATGGGCCGAGGACCGCGGCCTGTCCACCGGTGTCGTGACCACCACGCGAGTCACCCACGCCACGCCGGCAGCCTGCTATGCGCATTCGTCGGAGCGTGACTGGGAGGGCGACGCTGACCTGCCGGCCGGTGCGACGGCGCCCGACATCGCGCGGCAGCTGCTGGATTTTTCCCGCGGCAACGGACTCGAGGTCGTGCTCGGTGGCGGCCGCGCCAAGTTCTACACCGTCGACGAGGTCGATCCCGAATACGACAAGCGCAAGGGCACGCGCAAGGATGGCCGAAGCTTGTGGCGCGAGTGGACCGACGGCAAGCCGCGCAGCGCCTACGTGTGGAACAAGGCGCAGTTCGACGCAGTGGATCCCTCGACCACCGATCGACTGCTCGGTCTGTTCGAGCCGTCGCACATGAAGTTCGAGCTGGACCGCGCGAAGAGCGGGGACGAACCGTCCCTCGCAGAGATGACGCAGAAGGCGATCGCCATGCTCGCGCGCAACCCCAAGGGGTACTTCCTGATGGTCGAAGGCGGTCGCATCGATCACGGGCATCACGCGGGCAACGCGCAGCGCGCGCTGACCGATACGATCGCATTGTCTGAGGCCGTGGCGAAAGCGGTGGATCTCGTCGATGCCAAGGACACGCTGATCATCGTCACCGCCGATCACAGTCACGTGCTGACCATGGCCGGCTACCCGAAGCGCGGCAACCCGATCCTCGGCAAGGTGGTGGAGCCCGGGCATGAGGCCCCGGACTACGCACGCGATCTGCTAGGTCTGCCCTACACGACTCTCGGCTACGCGAATGGTCCGGGCTATGCGGGTGCGAGCGATCGACAGCCTGCCGGCCCCAAGCGCTTCGAGCACATGCCGCTCAAGGCGGAGCCCGCAACCGGCCGGCCGGACCTGACCGAGGTCGACACGATGCAGTCGGAGTATTTGCAGGAAAGCGCGATGCCCATGTCCGCGGAAACCCACGGTGGTGAGGATGTCGCAATCTATGCGACCGGTCCGGGTGCGTATCTGGTTCGCGGCGTGATGGAGCAGAACGCCATCTTCCACGTCATGCGTGAGGCGTACGGGTGGAAGTGAGCAAACCCGTCGCACAAAAAAATTGGGCAGCCAAAGGGGGAGGAGATTCTGGCTGCCCGGAGTTCCCCATAGTGGGGGAGGAGACCTACCTGCAGTAACCCGGCGCGTGACGCCGTGTTACGCCCCAAGATAGAGCATCAGGCGTGCCAAGATGGCGACATAAGCTTGTTATATAAATTAATCAATGAGTTATGAAATATCCCAGGAGCAGCGCACAACGCTGCGATTGCCGAAGTAAGCGGCCGGCATTGGCAGGTCTCGCCGGGGAGCGGCAAGTCCCTGAATCACTTCCCCTTTAAGGCGGGCGTCGCGATGCCGGATGAGGTCGACCGAGGGCATTGCGCTATACTCGCCCGGCTTCGCAGCGCAGCATCCTCGATTCAGAAACCGAACGGACCATGAAAATCCACGAATACCAGGCGAAGGAGATCCTGCGCCGCTACGGCGTGACCACGCCGAAGAGCGTGCCCTGCTTCTCCGTGGACGAGGCGGTCAAGGCCGCGGAACAGCTCGGCGGCAAGGTGTGGGTGGTGAAGGCGCAGATCCACGCCGGCGGCCGCGGCAAGGGCGGCGGCGTGAAAGTGGCCAAGTCCATCGCCGAAGTGCGCGACTGGGCCTCGAAGATCCTCGGCATGCAGTTGAAGACGCATCAGACCGGCCCCGAAGGGCAGACCGTGCGCCGCCTGCTGATCGAGGAGGGTGCGGATATCCGCAAGGAGCTGTACGTCGGCATGGTGGTGGATCGCGGCACGCAGAAGGTGGTGCTGATGGCGAGTTCGGAAGGCGGCATGGACATCGAAGCCGTCGCCGCGAACACGCCCGAGAAGATCCACAAGGTCATGATCGATCCGGTGAGCGGTCTCGCCGACGGCGACGCCGACGATGTCGCGCGCAAGATCGGCGTGCCGGATGAGTCGGTACCGCAGGCGCGCACGATCCTGCAGTCGCTCTACAAGGCGTTCTGGGACACCGATGCGTCGCTCGCCGAGATCAACCCGATGATCGTCACGGGTGACGGCAAGGTGGTCGCGCTGGATGCGAAGATGAATTTCGATTCGAACGCGCTGTTCCGCCATCCCGACATCGTCGAGATGCGCGACCTCGACGAGGAGGATCCGGCCGAGATCGAGGCGTCCAAGTTCGACCTCTCCTACATCTCGCTGGACGGCAATATCGGCTGCCTGGTGAACGGTGCCGGCCTCGCGATGGCCACCATGGACACGATCAAGCTGTATGGCGGCACACCGGCCAACTTCCTCGATGTGGGCGGCGGCGCGACGGTCGAGAAGGTGACCGCCGCGTTCAAGATCATGCTGCGCCATCCGGGGTTGAAGGCGATCCTGGTCAACATCTTTGGCGGCATCATGAAGTGCGACACCATTGCCGAAGGTGTGATAGCTGCCGCAAAGGAAGTGAAGCTCGCGGTGCCGCTGGTGGTGCGCATGAAGGGCACGAACGAAGAGCTGGGCCGGAAGATCCTCGCCGAGTCGGGGCTGCCGATCATCTCCGCGAACAACATGGCCGAAGCCGCCGAGCGCGTGGTCGCCGCCGCGAAGGGGAAGAACTGAGATGTCGATCCTCATCGACCGCAACACCCGCGTCGTCACGCAGGGCATCACCGGCAAGACCGGCCAGTTCCACACGCGCATGTGCCGCGAGTACGCCAACGGCAAGAACTGCTTCGTGGCGGGCGTGAACCCGAAGAAGGCCGGCGAGGATTTCGAGGGCATCCCGATCTTCGCCAACGTGCGCGAGGCGAAGGAGAAGACCGGCGTCAACGTTTCCGTGGTCTACGTGCCGCCGCCCGGCGCCGCGGCAGCGATCTGGGAAGCTGTGGAAGCCGATCTCGACCTGGTCATCTGCATCACCGAAGGTATCCCGGTGCGCGACATGATCGAAGTGCGCGACCGCATGCGCAAACAGAATCGCCGCACGCTGCTGCTGGGGCCGAATTGTCCCGGCACCATCACGCCGGACGAGATCAAGATCGGCATCATGCCCGGCCATATCCATCGCAAGGGTCGCATCGGGGTGGTGTCGCGTTCCGGCACGCTCACGTACGAAGCGGTGGGCCAGCTCACCGAGCTGGGTCTCGGCCAGTCGAGTGCCGTGGGCATCGGCGGCGACCCGGTGAACGGTCTCAAGCACATCGACGTGCTGAAGCTCTTCAACGACGATCCGAATACGGACGCCGTGGTGATGATCGGCGAGATCGGCGGCTCCGACGAGGAGACCGCGGCGCTGTGGGCGAAGGACCACATGAAGAAGCCCGTCGTGGGTTTCATCGCCGGCGTCACCGCGCCGCCCGGCAAGCGCATGGGTCACGCCGGCGCGATCATCTCCGGCGGCAAGGGCACGGCGCAGGAGAAGCTCGAAGTCATGGCGGCGTGCGGCATCAAGGTCACTAAGAACCCGGCCGAGATGGGCAAGCTCCTGAAGAGCGTGCTCTAGCAGACATGCGCAAGGTCCTCATCGCCGTCGATGGTTCGGAGTACTCGCTCCGGGCGGTGCGTCACGTGATCTCGGAGAAGGACATCTACCGCGAGCCCTTGTCGGCGGCGCTGATCAACGTGCAGCCCCCGGTGGTGTCCGGCGCCGTCAAGATGTTCCTGTCGCCGGATCAGATCGAGAACTACTACCGCGAGGAAGGGGAGGCGGCAGTGGCTCCCGCACGCGATCTTCTCAACGCGGCAGGCATGCTCGCCGAGCACCGCATCCTGGTGGGCGATGTCGCCCAGACCATCGCTCGTGTCGCGAAGGAAACGGGCTGCGCCCAGATCGTCATGGGGACCCGCGGACTGGGTGCCGTATCGGGCATGCTGCTCGGTTCCGTGGCGGCCAAGGTGCTGCACCTGGCCGAGGTGCCGGTTCTCCTCCTGAAGTAGACCGGCTGCGCTGGCCTACTCGAGGAGGGCACAATACGGTGTGACTCCCCCTCATCCCCCTGCCCCTTCTCCGCCAGGGAGAAGGGGAGCTTCAAGTCCTCTCCCCTTGGGAGAGGAGCAAGCCGCTCTCGAGCGGAACTAGGTGCCAGCCTGAGCGACCAGTCGGGTTTCGCGCAGATCCAACCGCTTCACCAGAACGCGCATGAACGAGCGGTTGAACTGCATCTGCAGGCCGTCGGAAGCCTCGCGCAGGCTGCGCGCCTTGATCTCGAGGGCGACGCACGGCGTGTGGGTGATGATGGTCGTCGTACGCGTCGCCAGGGTTTCGTGGAAGTAAAGGATCTCGCCGAAGCAGTGGCCGGCCTTCAACACGTCCAGCACCTTGCCGCCGCGCGAGACGCGAACCTCACCCGCCGTCAGCACGAAGAAGCCGTCGCCTTCCTCACCTTCGCGCAGAACCGTTTCGCCGCCGGCGAACCGGTGCCACATGCCGAGCCGCAGTGCTTCCCAGATCTCGACGTCGCGAAAGTCCTGGAAGAAGGACAGCGCGCGCACCGCCGAGAATTTCTCCGTGTCCGAGACCGACTCCTCGGGCAGCGTGAGGTGCTTGAAAACGTGCGCGAGGTCGCGGGAGAGTTCGGCCCAGTGCTGATAGCGCTCGGTGAGCGGCTTGGCGAGCGCGCGCAGCACGATGCGATCGAGTTCCGGCGGCACGCCCCAGCGGTGCACTGACGGAGCGACGGCTTCGATGTTCAGGATCTGATACAGCAGGCTGCCGCGATTCGAACCCTGGAACGGCAGCTTGCCGGTGATGAGCTGATACAGCACCACGCCGAGCGAGTAGATGTCGGTCTGATGGTTGAGCTGCTTCTCGAGCACCTGCTCCGGCGACATGTAAGCGGGCGACCCGACTCCGGTGAGATAGGTGTGGTCCGCGGCGTCGTAGAACGCGGCGCCGAAGTCGGTCACTTTGATGTCGGTGTCGCCCGCGATCATGATGTTCGCGGGCTTGATGTCGCAGTGGATCACGCCGTGGCGGTAGGCGTAGTCGAGCGCGAGGCTCGCCTTGAACATGATCTCCACGATGCGCTCGAGCGGCAGCAGCGCTTCGGGCGTGCTGTGGTGCTCGAGCGTCTGGCCGTCGACGTATTCCATGACGAGGTAGCTGTCCTCGTCCTCGGTCACCGCGTCGAAGATCGCGATGATGTGCGGGTGTTCGAGCTTGCCGGTGAGCGCCGCCTCGTTCATGAACACGCGCTGGAACCGGCGCCGCATGTACGTGTCGGTGGGCGCGTCGTCCTTGATGACCTTGATCGCGACCTTGCGCTCGAGGAACGGGTCCTCGGCCAGGAACACGCGGCTGGTGGCACCGCGGCCCAGCTCGGAGAGCACACGGTACTTGCCGATCTTCTCAGGGAGGCTGGCGGTCATTCTTTCGAAACGGCGGCTCTCGGGGGACGGGAGGTGTCCCGGCCTTCGGGCGGTGCGGCCTATGAATATCGGCCCCGCAAGCCTCAACTTGAGTCGGGCCGACGCTCCTAGTTGAGAAACGGTACTTGCATGCCCCGTGCCACCGCCGGGCGCGCCTTGATCGCCTCGAACCAGCGCTTAACCTCTGGGAAATCAGCGAGATCCACCTTGTGCCATTCGTGCCGGGCGACCCAGGGATAGGTCGCGATGTCCGCCACGGAGTACTCGTCGGCGAGGTAGTCGTGGTGACGCAGATGGCCGTCCATGACACCGTACAGCCGCCGGGATTCCTGCACGTAGCGCTCGGTGGCATAGGGGACGGGCTCCTTGGCGGCGCGCAGGAAATGGTGCGCCTGGCCGAACATGGGTCCGACGCCGCCCATCTGGAACATGAGCCATTGCAGCGTCTCGAACTGGCGGCGCTCGTCGAGGGGGAAGAACCGGCCGGTCTTCTTCGCAAGGTAGAGCAGGATCGCGCCGGACTCGAACAGCGTGAACGGCTTGCCGCCGGGGCCGTCGGAATCGACGATCGCGGGGATCTTGCTGTTGGGATTGATCGCCACGAAAGCGGGCTCGTGCTGTTGACCCTTGCCGATGTCGACCGCATGCGTGCGATAGGGCAGGGCGCACTCCTCCAGCATGATGGAAACCTTGCGGCCGTTGGGCGTTCCCCACGTGTACAGATCGATCATCGCGTTCTCCGATTGGTTGGGCGCCGCGATTCTACGGGACGGCCGTGAAACGAAACGGGCGAGCCCGCAGGCCCGCCCGTTCTCCCGGCGCGGAGACGCTTACTTCTTGTGCTGCTTCTTCGACTTCATGAACACGGCGATCTCCTCCATCGAGACCGTGCCGTCCTTGTCGGTGTCGATCGCGTCGAAGTTCTTCGACACGCGCGGCAGCGCCTTGGCTTCTTCCTTGTCGAGGGTGCCGTCGTGGTCCTTGTCGGCTTCCTTGAACTTGGCCTCGCCTTTGGCCAGCATCGTCTTCTTCATGCTGCTCAAGTACGAAGTGATCTCGTCCATGGTGACCGTGCCGCTCTTGTCGGAGTCGATGTCGTCGAAGTGCTTGGAGACACCCTTCAGCGGCTTCGCCTCTTCCTTGGTGAGGGAACCGTCGTTGTCCGTGTCGGCTTTCCTGAACGCGTCGCCGAGCTTCTCACCGTGATGGTCCGCGTAGGCGGTGACGGTGCCGAGAGTGAAGGCGGCACCGAGCGCTGCGAGCAGTGCGATCTTCTTCATGCAGGGACTCCTGGTGGGGGTTGAGGGAAACGCGGCTCGGTAGGCCGCCGGTGAAAGCGTTGCAGCCCGCCCTAACGCGATGATCCCGGGGCCGGTTGACCCGACCGGGCCCGTACCGCTTCGACGCGCGCGGCACGAATGCGTTCCGCAATCTGGCCCGGGGCCGACCGGGCCGCGATGCTAGCGCCATCGACGGCGTTTGCAGCATCGAGGGCGGCGAGCAGCCGTGCGGCTTGCGGAAACTCTGCGCCTACTCCGGCTTCGCAGGCTTCCAGCAGGCGTGAGAAGCGCTCGGGGCGGCGGAACGCGTCGCTCCGTTGCAACAGATCGACGGTGGCGTCGGCATCCAGTTCGAGCGCTCGGCACACGCCGGGGTACAGCTCGGCCGCGAGGACTGCCAGATCGCGGCATTCGTTCGGGGCGCGCACGCGCTCGGATGCGTCGCGTGCGAGCTGCACGGCGGCCGCGGGTTCCTCTGCATCGAGGAACAGCACGCCGTAGCGCACCTCGATCGGTCGTTCGAGCGCGGCAGCGCGATCGAGCGCCGCAAGGCGGGCTGATGGATTGCCCTGCAGCAGTCGATCCAGTTCGGGCAGTGCATGCGCCAGCGCGCCGCACGCGACCAGCACTTCGAACATGCGCGAGGGTCGCGATTCCATCAGCCCCTTCGCCATTTCCTGCCACACTCTTTCGGGGACCAGATGGTCGACTTCGCCGTGCGCGACCATCGTGCGCATCAACTCGAAAGTCTCAGGCGCCACGGCAAAACCGAACCGCGCGGCGAACCGCGCGACTCTCAGAATGCGGACCGGATCCTCGACGAAGGCCGCACTCACGTGGCGCAGCACGCCGCGTTCGATGTCGCCGGCGCCATCGAACGGATCGATGAGGGCGCCGTCCTCGTCGCGCGCTATCGCGTTGATCGTGAGATCGCGGCGCGCGAGATCCTCCTCCAGCGTCACCTCGGGCGCAGCGTAGACCGTGAACCCCTTGTACCCGCGGCCGGTCTTGCGCTCGGTGCGCGCGAGCGCGTATTCCTCGTGCGTCCGCGGGTGCAGGAACACGGGGAAATCCTTGCCCACCGGGCGGAAGCCGAGGCGTTCCATCTCCTCCACCGTGGCACCGACGACTACGTGATCGTGGTCCTTCACTTCGAGACCGAGCAGTTCGTCGCGGACTGAGCCGCCGACGCGGTACACCTTCACGGCTCGTATTCGGCGATCATGTCGGTTTCGGCGGTTGCTTCGGCGAGCCAGCGCTGCATGGCGGGCAGCGCGACCATGGTGTCGACGTAGGCGCGGCAGACGTCGTCGAGTTCCACGCCGTAGGTGCGGAAGCGGAACACGACCGGCGCGTACATCGCGTCGGCAATGGAGAAGGTGCCGAACAGGAACGGCCCGCCGGCACCGAAGCGCGCACGGCAGTCGTTCCACATCTCGGTGATGCGCGCGATGTCGGTCAGCACCTCCGGCGTGCGTCCGACGCCGGGATAGGATGCATCGCAGTGCATCGGCATGTACTGGCGCAGCGCCGAGAAGCCGGAGTGCATCTCGGCACTCACGGAACGCGCCCGCGCGCGCACTTCGAGATCGGCCGGCCAGCGGACGCTGTTGGGATGGCGCTCGGCGAGAAACTCGGCGATGGCGAGAGAATCCCAGATCGTGAGCTTGCCCGCACGCAGCACCGGCACGCGGCCGGTGGGCGAGTGTTCGCGGATGCGATCGGCCGTGTCGGGCTTGCGCAGCGCGATGCGGATCTCGTCGAACGGAATGCCGCCGTGGACCAGCAGCAACCACGGCCGCAGCGACCACGACGAGTACTTCTTGTTGCCGATCACCAGAGTGTATGTGCTCATGCCGGTGCGATGCTCGCCATTACGATGGCCCGGCGGCCGGCGCAGCCGGGCCGCACGGGCTCTCTCTCGACGAACCTTGAGGTGGGTGTCCTGTTCATCGTCCTGCGCGAAAACGGAAGCCCCGATAGCGCGAACGCGGCGTGCGTTCGGCGAGATAGGTCGGCGCCACGGCCTCGAGCGCCGTCGGGGCGAAACCGAACCGCTCGGGGAAGGCGCAGCCGCAGACGTTGTCGACCTTCATCGACAGCACGTTGTCGCGCGTCATGAGGCGGCCGGGCAGATGCTCGAGCACGGCGGCCTGCAGCTGCGCGAGCGAGTCCGGCAACGGGACGATGGTGGGATCCACGCCGAGCACGTTGCACACGTATTCCACCAGTTCCCGCAACGTGTAGGCCGTCGGCCCGCAGAGGTCGTAGCGCTGACCGGTGGTCTCCGGATCGTCGAGACTCGTGACGATCGCGCGCGCGACGTCGTCGACATAGATCGGCTGGAAGCGCGCGCCCGCGCAGCCCAGCGGCAGCACCGGGAAGGTCCGCGCGAGATGCGCGAAGAGGGTAAGGAAGCTGTCGCCGCGCCCGAAGAGGACCGATGGACGGAAGATGGTCGTCGCGATGCCGTGCTGCGCGGCCGCCGCGATCTCGGCTTCGCCTTGCGCCTTGCTGCGCTGGTATTCGCTCGGGGCATCCGCGGCGGCGCCGAGCGAGCTCACGTGCAGCAGGCGTTTGACGCCGGTGTCGCGGCACGCCGCCACGATGCCGATCGGCAGTTCCACGTGACTGCGCCGGAACCCGCCGTTGCGGTCGTCCATCGTGCCGACGAGGTTGATCACAGCGTCGGTGCCCGCCAGGAGCTCGCGCAGCGTCGCCGCATCGTGCACGTCGGCGCGCACCACGTCGGCCGTGGGCAGGAGGATCAACTCGGCCTTCGCGCGTTCGCGATTGCGGGTCGGGATGCGGACGAAGTGCCCGGCAGCGGTGAGCTTGCGCACCACGTGGCTGCCGAGAAATCCGGAGCCGCCGATGACGCAGATGCGACGATGGATCATGGGGCGGAATCGAGAAGCGCCGGGTGCGCCGAATCCGTCGATTGTCGGGCCAAGGCGCCGGCAGTGCAACGCCAGCGCGTGGCGTTCAACCACCTCCCCGGTTGTGTCCGAGAGGTGTGCGTCGCTGCCCCGTCACGGCGGGCACCTCAGGGTTCCTGCGCCCCGAGCTTGAGATCCCCTTTGATGGCCGGCACCGTGCCGAGGCGCGCCTTCAGGCTTTCCTGCGGGTTGCCGAGCACGCGAGCGTACTGCACGGCGTTGGCCATCACCTTGCGGACGTAGTCGCGGGTTTCCGTGAACGGGATCGTGTCGATGTAGATCGCGGCTTCCATCGCACCGGGGGCGCGCCATTCCTGCGCACGGCGGGGCCCGGCGTTGTACGCGGCCGAGGCGAGCACCGGGCTGCCGTCGAACTTCACGAGCAGTTCCTTGAGATAGTAGGAGCCGAAATTGACGTTGGCATGCAGGGCTTCGTCCAGCGCCGGCCGCCAGTCCTTGAGGCCGAGGCGATTCGCGATCCACTTTGCCGTGGCGGGCATCAGCTGCATCAGTCCCGACGCACCGGCGGTGGAACGCGCGGTGGGCACGAAGCGGCTCTCCTGACGCACCAGGCCGTAGATCCAGGCTTCGTCGATATCCACCTCGCGTGCCGACGCGCGGATCAGTTCCGCATAGGGCATCGGATAGCGCAGTTCCATGTTGACGAGTCCTTCGGCACGCTCCGCGGTCGCGATGGCGCGTTCGTACCAGCCTTCGCGCCGCGCCAGTTCGGCCGACGCGAGCAGCAACGTGTCCTCGAGGCCGCGGATCGACCACTGCCACTCGAGGTTGCCCTCGTAGCGCAGGCCGATCCGATAGAACGCCAGCGCTCGCTGCAGTCCCGGATGGCTCGCCATTGCGCCGACCTCGCCTTCCAGCGGCCGATAGTACTGGCGCGACACGCTGAGCGATGTACCGAGTTCCTCGGCGGCGAGCAGCGCGTGGAAGCCGTGCTCGTTGGCGAGGATCGCGAAGATCGCGTTGGCCTCGAACTCGCGGCCCTGGGCGGCGAGCGCGCGGGCGCGCCAGTAGCGCCAGACGGCTTTCCCGCGCTCCTCGCTGGTCATGGCTTCGGTCGCGTTGGTCACTTCGCGCCAGTCCGCCGCCCGCAAGGCAGCGCGGACCTTCCATCCGAGCTGGCCGTCGGTCAATGCCGCTTTGCCGGCTTCGCGATACCAGTCGAGGGCTTCGGGTTGATGCCGGCGTGCCGCCGCGGTGGCCACCACGCCCCAACCGTAGGCGCGGTCCTCCTCGGGGAAGTAGCGCTGCAGGCGGCGCCAGGTTTCGGCGGCGCCGGGCGGCGCGTTCGACGCGGTGCGGCCCAGAGCGTAGAGCGCGACCTCGCGCTGGGCGCGCGTCTTGAGGACGAGCGACTTCGGCTCCAGGTAGCGTTGCGGGTTGCGCGTTGCGGAATCCACGCCGCGCGGATCCGGCCGGCGGCCCGCGGGAAGGTATTGCGCTGCGGACTTCGCGACGGTGGCGTTGCCGGCCTCGAAGGCGAGGCGGACGCGGGCCCAGACGTCGTCCTCGGTGATCTCGCCGCTGCTCACGAGCGCATCGAACACCGCCCCGCACGCGTCGGGCAGTTCGCGACCGGTGAGCCACAACGACTTCGCGTCGCGCCCGACGCCGAAGTCCCGGGTGACGTTGCGCGCCTGCAGGGCGAGGCACTGCAGGTCGGGCTCGGGGTCGATCAGTGCCCCGTACTCCTTGCGGAACTCGATCCAGTCCTTCTGGCGCGCGAGCTGGCGCAGCCAGTCGGCCCGCAGACGGTTGGCGAGCAGCGCCCCGCTGTTCGTCTCGAGGAACTGGCGCACGTCGGCGCGCGGGTCGTCGCCGAGGCGGGAGCGCAGTTGCCAGTACTCCACATACAGCGCGAGCGGATGGCTGCGCAGCTCCGGCGCGAGATCGTTCAGGCGCGCGATGTTGCCCTTGGCGAACGCGTCGCGGGCGGCGAGGAATTCCGTGTCGCCGCCGCCGGCGAAGGCGGACGCGGCGGCCAGAAGGAGCGGGAGCAGGAAGAAGCGCATCACAAGAACAATCGAAAAGCTGGGTTACCGGTTTCGTCCCAATGGCGGTAGTTGAGTTCCCGCAGGAAGCGCCGAAATGCCGGCCGGGTGCGCTTCGGGACCTGGATGCCCACCAGCACGCGGCCGAAATCGGCACCATGGTTGCGGTAGTGGAACAGGCTGATGTTCCAGTCCGGGCTCATGGCTTCGAGGAAGCGCATGAGCGCGCCCGGACGTTCGGGAAATTCGAAGCGGTAGAGCAGTTCGTCCACCACCTCCGGCGCGCGCCCGCCCACCATGTGGCGTACGTGAGTCTTCGCCATCTCGTTGTCGCTGAAATCCTGGGCCGCCAGCCCGGCGCCGCGCAGGCTGCGCAGGATCGCCTTGATCTCGTCCCGCCCATCCACCTGCAGACCGACGAAGACGTGCGCCTGCGCCGGGTCCGCGAAGCGGTAGTTGAATTCGGTCACGTTGCGGTTGCCGATGACCTTGCAGAACCGCCGGAAACTGCCCGGTCGTTCGGGGATGGTGACGGCGAGCACCGCTTCGCGCCGCTCGCCCAGTTCGGCCTGCTCGGCCACGAAGCGCAGCCGGTCGAAGTTCATGTTGGCGCCGCAGGCGATGGCCACCAGCGTGCGGTTGCGGGCGCGGTGGCGCTCCACCCAGGCCTTGGCGCCGGCGACGGCGAGCGCCCCGGCGGGCTCGAGGATCACGCGCGTGTCCTCGAACACGTCCTTGATCGCCGCGCAGATCGCATCGTTGTCCACCAGCACCATCTCGTCCACCACCTCGCGGGCCAGGCGAAAGGTCTCTTCGCCCACCTGCTTGACTGCAACCCCATCGGCGAACAGGCCGACCTGCGCGAGCCGTACCCGATGACCGGCGGCCAGGGACTGCGCCATGGAATCCGCATCGGCCGGCTCCACCCCGATGATACGGATGTCGGGCCGCAAGCGCTTGACGTAGGCGCCGATGCCCGAGATCAGACCGCCGCCGCCCACGGCCACGAAGATGGCGTGCAGCGGACCGGCGTGCTGGTGCAGGATCTCCATGCCGATGGTGCCCTGCCCCGCGATCACATCCGGGTCGTCGTAGGGATGGACGAAGGTCAGCCGCTGCTTCGCCCCAACGGACTGGGCGTGGGCATAGGCCTCGTCGTAGGAGTCGCCCGAGAGGACGACCTTGGCGCCGCGGGCGGCGACGGCGTCCACTTTGATCCGCGGCGTCGTGACGGGCATGACGATGGTGGCCTTGCAGCCCAGCTTCTGGGCCGACAGGGCCACGCCCTGGGCATGGTTGCCTGCAGAGGCCGCGATCACGCCGCGCTGCCGTTGGGCCGGTGTGAGCAGCGCCATCTTGTTGTAGGCACCGCGGATCTTGAACGAGAACACCGGCTGCAGGTCCTCGCGCTTCAACAGCAGTTCGTTGTCGAGCCGGCGCGACAGCAAGGGGGCCCGCTCCAGGGGCGTCTCCACGGCCACGTCGTAGACGCGGGCCGTGAGGATGCGGGTGAGATAGTCGTCGTTCACGTCCAGTGCGATGTTCGTTGTCGCGATGGGCCGGCGGCCGGTGCAGCCGGGGCACGCGGACCCTTTCGCAATGAACCTTGAGGTCGGTGGCGCCGGGAAACGACGAAGGGTAACAGCGGCGCGAAATAGTCGCCAACGCGCGTTGAGTCGGAAGCCACCTCCGGCTATGCTCAGCGGCGCGAATCTTGCTGCTGTCTGCAGCGTGAACCGGGCTATCCATGAACCAGGATGCACAGAAGAAGGCCGCGGCCGAAGCCGCGCTGGCCCATGTTCCCCACGACGCGGTCATCGGCGTGGGCACCGGATCGACGGCCAATCACTTCATCCAGGCGTTGGGCGGGATCAAGGCGCGGATCGCCGGTGCGGTCGCGAGCTCGGAAGCCACCTCGGCGCGACTCAAGGCGCTCGGCATCCCGGTGCTGGATCTCACGAGCGTGGACGAGATCCCGGTCTACGTGGACGGCGCGGACGAGATCACCCGCCATCTCGCGATGATCAAGGGTGGCGGCGGCGCGCTGACGCGCGAGAAGATCGTGGGCGGGGTGGCCGCCAGGTTCATCTGCATCGCGGACGAGTCGAAGCTGGTGGACACTCTGGGCGCCTTCCCGCTGCCGATCGAAGTGATCCCCATGGCGCGCTCCCACGTGGCGCGGCGCATCGTGAAGATCGCGGGCGGGCAACCCGAACTGCGGACCGGGTTCACCACGGACAACGGCAACGCGATCCTGGACGTGCACGGCCTCACCATCCTCGACCCGGCCGCCCTGGAAGGGGAACTCAACCAGATCGAGGGCGTCGTGACGGTGGGGCTCTTCGCGCGGCGTCCGGCCGACGTGCTGCTGCTCGGCACGGGCTCCGGCGTGAAAACCTTTACGCGATAGGTGGCTAGCGCTTTCTGCCACGTACCTGTCACGCAGCACGGTTACACTACTGTCGCGATAGAGCGACAACACGAACGCGGTCCCGACGGAGGGGCGTACCCATGACTTCATCCGAACACACTTCCAAGCAGTTCGATGCCGAACTCGAGGCCCTGCGCTCGCGGGTTCTGCAGATGGGCGGGCTGGTGGAGGAGCAGATCAAGCTGGCGGTCGAGGCGCTGATGTCGGGCGATTTCGAACTGTGCAGCTCGGTGGTCAACAACGACCACAAGGTGAACGGGCTCGAAGTGGCCATCGACGAGGACTGCAGCACGATCATCGCCCGTCGTCAGCCCACCGCCGGCGACCTGCGCATGATCATGACGGTGGTGAAGACCATCACCGATCTCGAGCGGATCGGCGACGAGGCCTCGAAGATCGCGCGCATGGCCAAGCTGATCGGCTCCGGCGACCGGCTGCTCTCGCCGCGCTTCAACGAGATCCGCCGCATGGCCGGCATCGCCACCAACATGCTGCACAAGTCGCTCGACGCGTTCGCGCGGCTCGATCTGTCGGCGTCGGCCGAGGTGGTGCGCCAGGACCAGCACGTGGACGACGAGTTCCGGTCGATGATCCGGCAGCTCATCACCTTCATGATGGAAGATCCGCGTACCATCAGCGCGTCGATCGAAATCCTGTTCATCGCGAAGGCGATCGAGCGCATCGGCGATCATGCCAAGAACATCTCCGAGTACGTCATCTACATGGTCAAGGGCAAGGACGTGCGCCACGTCAGCGTCGAGGAAATCGAGCGCGAAATCATGGGCTGAGCTAGTCTGATCGCATGCCCGAAGCTGCCGTACTCCAACACCGCCCTCTTTCATCCACCAGCGAGCACTCGGTCGTCGCCGCCGTCGATCTCGGGTCGAACAGCTTTCGGCTCCAGGTGGGCCGGGTGGTCGACGACCAGATCTATCCGCTCGACTCCCTGCGCGAGGCCGTGCGGCTCGCCGCAGGCCTGAGCGCCGACAAGCGGCTCGACGAACAATCCCAGCAGCGCGCGCTCGACGCCCTGCATCGCTTCGGCGAACGCCTGCGCGGTTTCGACCCGGCGCAGGTGCGCGCCATCGGCACCAACACGCTGCGCGTGGCGAAGAACGCCAAGGATTTCCTGGCTCGTGCCGAAAGCGCGCTCGGGTTTCCCATCGAAGTGGTGGCCGGCAAGGAGGAAGCGCGGCTTATCTACCTGGGCGTGTCGCACAGCCTGCCGCCGACCACGGAAAAGCGCATGGTGGTGGACATCGGCGGCGGCTCCACGGAATTCATCATCGGCAGCGGTTACAAGCCGCAGAAGCTGGAAAGCCTCTACATGGGTTGCGTCAGCTTCACGCTGCGCTACTTCGAGGGCGGGCGCATCACCAAGGGCGCGTTGAAGCAGGCCGAGCTTGCGGCCCGCATCGAACTGCAGACTATCGAGCGCGATTTCGCGCGCGGGCACTGGAAGCAGGCCGTGGGTTCGTCGGGCACGGCCCGCACCATCGGCGAACTGATCGCCGCCAACGGCTGGTCCAACGGCGGCATCACCCGCGACGGCATGGACCGCCTGCGTTCCATGCTGCTCAAGGCGGGCGACATCGACCGCCTCGATCTGCCCGGCCTCAAGGCCGACCGTGCGCAGGTGCTGCCCGGCGGCTTCGCGATCATGCACGCCATCTTCGAGGAACTGGACGTGAAGGACATGATCCTCGCGACCGGTGCCATGCGGCAGGGCATCCTGTACGACATGCTGGGGCGCTTCCACCACAAGGACATGCGCGACACCACGGTGCGCCAGTTCGACAAGCGCTATCACGTGGATGCGCTCCAGGCGCGCCGCGTGGAGAAGCTGGCGCTCGAGTTCCACGCCGCCCTTGCGGGCGACGACGCGCACGAGAACGAGGCGTCGCGCCAGCTTCTGTCATGGGCCGCGCTGCTGCACGAAATCGGGCTCACCGTGGCGCACACCGGCTACCACAAGCACTCGGCCTACATCGTGGCGAACGCGGACATGCCCGGGTTCTCCAAGATGGAACAGCAGCACCTGAGCCTGGTCGTGCTCGCCCATCGCGGCGCGCTGGAGAAAGTGCGTCCGCTCGTGACCGGTCCGGGCGACTGGTCGATGATCATGGCACTGCGCCTCGCGTGTCTGTTCCATCGGTCGCGCAGCGCGATCGCGTTGCCCCGCATCGAAGCGGCGTTTCGCGAACGCACGTTCGAGATCGACCTGCCCACGACATGGCTGTCACGCTATCCGCTGACTGCCGCGGCGCTGCGCAGCGAAATCCGCGAGTGGCGTTCGATCGGCTTCGATCTCGCGATCCCGGCACTGGACGAGATCGAGGGTAGTTTCGATCCGGCGACGGAGTAGCTGGGCGCTGTTGCCCCCACCCTAACCCTCCCCCACGCTTATGCGTGGGGGAGGGGATGTACACCCCTTCCCCCAACGTCGCTGGGGGAAAGTTGGGATGGGGGCCGTCCTGGTCTCCGACGGTTTGCCCCACCGATCGTCGCAGTCCTCTCCTTCCTCCACGCGCATGCGTGGGGGAAGGCCGGGATGGGGGCATCAGCGCCAACAACAACGCCGAGCCTACCGTCCTCAACTACACCAGATCCGGATTCACCACCGCCCGCAGCACCACCTGTTCCAACTCGCCGCGTACGCGGTGGGAAAGCCACCACACGCCGCCCTTCTTCACGCTGAATTCGCGCGCTTCGCCCGCGAGCAGCAAGGCGGCAGCTTCACCCAGCGTCGGTTGATGTCCGACCACCAGCACTGCGCCTTTCGCACTCGGCCAATCAGCCGCAGCGAGAATGGCGGTGGCGTCGGCGCCGGGGGCGATGGACGCGATCGTCTCGAACCGGCGGTCGAGAGCCTTCGCGGTTTCCTGCGTGCGAGCCGCGGGGCTCACGAGGATGCGCGTCTGCTTCGGCAGCCGGCTCGAGAGCCACGCGGCGATGGTCTCCGCCTGCTTGTGACCCTTCGGTGTGAGGCGCCGGGAGAGATCCGGAGTGCCGTCGAACGCCTCGGCGTGACGCCAGAGTATGAGGTCCATGATGGTTCTACCAGTAGGGTTCGGCAGCGTCGAAGCGCTCCCACGCACCCTCGAAATGTGTCTTTCCGTCGTGGACCCGGGCCGCGCCCCAGCCGCGCAGGACACCGACGGCTTCCACGAACGAACGGTCGGTGCCCGTAAGGGTATCGAGCAGATGTGACGTGATGGTCGCGTCGTTCAGCGCACCCAGGATCTCCTGCAGTTCCGCAGCATGGTCGAGGAACGAGCTCACCGCCTTGCGGGGATGCAGCGACTGGAAGAACTCGATCGCGTAGCGCAACTTCTTCACTTCGATGCGCAGCGCGTGAAGTTCCGTGGGGCCGAGATCGCGATGATGTTTCCCCGCACGTCGCACCCGTCGCCACTGCGCGTCGAGGATCGTCGCGGCGAAAGCGCCGATGGTCATCGATTCGAGGGCCCGCGCCTCGTCGTCCAGAGCCAGGCGCCACGACTGCGAGGCGAGTTGCGCGCCAAGATCGAGGAGCAGTCCGGCGTAGCTCGGCGTTGCGAGGCTGGCGCGCGCTCGCCGGCGTGCAGCGGTGCGAGCTCTCTGTGCTCGTCTGGACAGCAGCGCAAAGCCCGCGTGATCCGGGAAGGCCTGCATCGCATTCGCCAGCGTCTCGGTGACGAACACGTCCCAATCGCGGGCACCGCCGAGCGACGTCCCGAGCGTTTTGACCGCGTCCAGGATTTCCGCCACCGCGGTCTTGGGTACTACCTTGCGGAACAGATGAAACGCGGAGCGCAGCCGGCGGATCGCCACGCGGGCCTGATGCACGTACTCGACGTCCTCCGACGCGATCACGCCGGCATCGTTCGCCTGGAGGTGGCGCAGGCATTCCCACACGATCGTTCGAAAGGCCTCGGGCACCTGCATGGCGGCGTCCAAGGCCGGCGCCTGCGCCTTCGACGGTGCCGATCGGTCAGCGGCCAGCAGGGCATAGCCGCGCTCGGCCTTGCTGGCGTTCTCGACCTTGAGCGGGACCTCAGTGAGAAGGCGGCGCGCGAAATCGAACAGGTGAGCCGGTTCACCCTGCTTGAGTTCCAGCTCGATCTCGCTGATCGGATCCTGCTGCGCACCGCGCGTGATCTTGCCGCGGTCCACGCATAGTTCCGCGAGTTCGTCGGGGGCGATCTCCACCATGCGCGAGGATCGCCTGAATTCCGTGACGAACAGCGGCTGCAGACGTGCACGGAACTGCGGGTCGGCGAACACTTCCTGGGCCGGCGTTGCGGCAAGCGCCACGAAGTTGAGGAGCTGGGCGGCCGTGCTCGCTTCGAACTCGCCGCGCGAATGCAGGCCCGCCTGCGCGGTTCCCGCGGTCTTCAGCGTCTGCACCCAGCGGCCCGCCACCTTGCGCAGCCGCAGCGCCATGCCGCGGCGGGCCAGGTCGCGCTCCGGGGTGTCGTAGTAGACGCTGTAGACCGTTCGGAGCGTGGGTTTGGAGCGCGATGCCTCGGCCAACAGCGTGCTTTTCGCAAGCCGGTTGAGATCGGCGGGCGCAACCGCGAGCTTGAGTTCGGTTTCGGTGGCCACGGGCGCTGCGGAAGGATGTTGCAATCGGTCTGTCGAGTGTACCGGAGCCGCCGGGTCGCGCGGAGACCTACGATCGCGCCGATCTCCTGGCGAAGGGAATGCGATGACGAACGCAATGCGCTTGCCGGCTTGGGTCGGCATGATGTTGGTCGCTGTGCTGGCAGGCTGCGGCAGCAAGGAGGAGGCACCGAGTGTCCCGCCGCCCGCCGCCGAGGAGGTCGTGAAGCTCGGCTTTGCGGCGCCGCTTACCGGCCCCCAGGCGCACTACGGGGCGGAGATGCGCAACGGCCTCACGCTCGCGATCGACGAGGCCAATGCCGCGAAGCCGGTGATCGGCGGCAAGCCGGTCCGCTTCGAACTGCTGGCCGAGGACGATCAGGCCGATCCCGCGCGCGGCGGCGTCGTCGCCCAGAAGCTGGTGGATGCCGGCATCAAGGGCATGCTCGGCCATTTCAATTCCGGCACGAGCATTCCGGCTTCACGGGTCTACGCCGAGGCGGGCGTGCCTCAGCTCGCCATGGCGACCGCGCCGGCCTACACCGCGAGCGGCTTCAAGACCACGTTCCGGATGATGACCAACGACGTGCAACAGGGCAGCGTGCTCGGACGCTTCGTGGTGGAGAAGCTGGGCGCGAAGCGCATCGCAGTGGTCGACGACCGCACGGCCTACGGTCAGGGATTGGCAGACCAGTTCGAAGCGGCAGCCAAGGCAGCGGGCGCGGAGATCGTGAAGCGCGAGTTCACCGGCGACAAGGCGACCGACTTCGCCGCCATTCTCACCAGCATTCGCAAGGAGAAGCCGGACGCCGTCTTCTTCGGCGGCGCGGATGCGCAGGCCGGTCCGATCGCCCGGCAGATGAAGCAGCTGGGGCTCAAGGCGCGACTGCTGGGCGGCGAGATGGTGAAATCCGCCAACTACCTGAAGCTCGCCGGCGGAGCGGCCGAGGGCACGGTCGCATCGCTCGCCGGGCTGCCGCTCGACCGCATGCCCGGCGGCGCCGAGTACGCAACCAGGTACAAGGCGAAATTCGGCGCCGAAGTCGAGGTGTATTCACCCTACGCCTACGACGGCGCGATGACGCTGATCGATGCGATGAAGCGTGCCGGTTCGACCGAGCCGGCGCGCTATCTGCCGGAACTCGCACGGACCCAGCGGGTGGGAGTGACTTCCGCGAGCATCGCGTACGACGAGAAGGGCGATCTGCGGGCGGGGACGATCACCGTCTATGAAGTAAGCGGAGGCGAGTGGAAGGTGCTCGAAGCGGTGGGGCAGTAGGTTTGCCCCCATCCCAACCCCCCCACAGGAGGTGGGGGAAGGCGCGTACGTCCCCTCCCCCAGCCTTGCGGGGGGAGGGCCGGGGTGGGGGCATCGACCGATCCTACATCGGCTTCGCCGCCAGCTCCGCCACCAGTTCCTGCTGCGCGCTGCGCGCCTCGGCCGCCGACTGCGGCTTCAGCCGGCGGTAGCGACCGTCCGCATCCATCTCCCATGCCTGGCTGTTGTCCTCCAGGTAGCGCTTGAGACCTTCGGCGATCACGCGTCGCTTCAGCTTCGCGTCGAGCACCGGGAAGCACAGCTCGATGCGGCGGAAGAAATTGCGGTCCATCCAGTCGGCGCTCGACAGGAACACCTGATCGCCCGAGCGGAAGTGGAAGATGCGGTGATGCTCGAGGAAGCGGCCGATCACCGAGCGCACGCGGATGTTCTCCGAGAGCCCGGGAATGCCCGGCCGCAAGGCGCACACGCCGCGGACGATCAGGTTGATCTTCACACCGGCCTTCGAGGCTTCGTACAGGGCGTTGATGATTTCGGGTTCCAGCAGCGCGTTCATCTTGGCGTTGATGCCGGCCGGTTTGCCGGCGCGCGCATGGTCCGCCTCGCGCGCGATGGCTTCGAGGAGCTTCGTGTGCAGCGTGAAGGGTGATTGCCAGACATACTTGTGCTTGCCGGCCTTGCCCATGCCGGTCAGCTGCAGGAACACGTCGTTCACGTCCGCCGTCATGTCCTCGTTGCACGTGAACAGCCCGAAGTCGGTGTAGAGCATCGCCGTGCGCGAGTGATAGTTGCCCGTTCCGAGGTGGACGTAGCGCACGAGCCCGCTGTCCTCGCGCCGGACCACCATCGACATCTTCGCGTGGGTCTTGTGGCCCACCACGCCATAGACCACGTGGGCACCCACCTCCTCGAGGCGCGATGCCCAGTTGATGTTGGCCTCCTCGTCGAACCGCGCCATCAGCTCCACCACCACGGTGACGGCCTTGCCGTTGCTCGCCGCGAGGATCAGGTGCTTCATCAGCTCCGAATCGGTGCCGGTGCGATACACGGTCTGCTTGATCGCCACCACCTGCGGATCCGCCGCAGCCTGCTCGATGAAGCTCACCACCGGGCGGAACGACTGGTAGGGGTGGTGCAGCAGGATATCGCTCTTGCGGATCGCGGCGAAGATGTCCTGACGCTTGGTGATCTGCGTGGGTGTGCCCGGTGTGAACGGCTTGAACTTGAGGTCCGGCCGCTGCACGTGGTCGGGTACCTGCATCAGCCGCACCAGGTTCACCGGACCGTTCACCTGATACAGGTCGTCCCGGGTGAGTCCGAACTGCTGCAGCAGGAAATCCGACATGTGCTGCGGACACAGGTCCGCCACTTCCAGCCGCACCGCATCGCCGAACTGGCGGTGCGGCAGTTCGCCCTGCAGCGCCGTGCGCAGGTTCTTCACTTCTTCCTCGTCCACGAACAGGTCGCTGTTGCGCGTGACGCGGAATTGATAGCAGCCCTTGACCTCCATGCCCGCGAACAACTCGCTCACGTACGCGTGCAGGATCGACGACAGGAACACGAAGCCGTGCTCGCAGCCAGCGATCTCGATCGGTAGGGCGATGAAGCGCGGCAGCGCCCGCGGCGCCTGCACGATGGCGATGCCGGAATTGCGGCCGAACGCGTCCTTGCCGGAGAGCTCGACCGCGAAGTTGAGACTCTTGTTGAGCAGGCGGGGGAAGGGGTGCGCCGGATCGAGTCCGATCGGCGTCAGCACCGGCATCACTTCCTTCAAGAAATGCTCGCGGATCCACACGCGCTGCGCTTCGGTCCACTCGCGCCGCCGCAGAAAGCGCACGCCGACCTTCGCCAGCGCCGGCACGAGATCCTCGTTGAAGATCTCGTACTGGCGTGCCATCAGTTGATGGGCCTGTTTCGAAACCTGGGCGAACACTTCTTCGGGCGCCAGGCCATCAGGCCCCGTAACCTCCGAGGCGAGTTCCATCTGCGCCTTGAGTCCAGCTACACGGATCTCGAAGAACTCGTCCAGGTTGCTGCCGACGATGCAAAGGAAGCGCAGCCGCTCCAGCAGAGGCATCGCCGGATCCTGGGCCTGGGCCAGCACGCGGCGGTTGAACTCGAGCAGGCCGAGTTCGCGGTTGAGAAAATGCTGCGATACGACGCCCGGCTTGCCGGCTTTCGCCTGGCCCTCGCGGCGCGCGGCGGTCTTCTTGGTGCCGGATTTCTTGGCCGCGACCTTCGACTTCGCCGCCGCCTTGGCGGTGACCGGTGCGAGCTTCGGCTTGGTCATGCCTAGCGTGACGGAGGCGTATAGCCGCTCGCGCTGTCTGCACCCTCGCCGAAGAAATACTTCTCCATCTGCTGCTCGAGATACTTGCGTGCCTTCGGGTCGGACAGGTTGAGGCGGTTCTCGTTGACCAGCATCTTCTGATGCTCCAGCCACCCCTTCCAGGCCTCCTTGGAGACCGAGGCGTAAAGCCGTTGGCCGAGCGGCCCGGGGTAGGGCGGAAAGTCGAGCCCCTCGGCCTCGTGACCGAGCTTGATGCACTGCACTGTTCCTGCCATGGGACCTCCCGTGCCCGGGGGCAAGTCTAGGGCCGCTGATTATCATGAAAGCCGGGGAGGCGGTCTACCGCGGGGAGGCCGGGACTCGTGATCCGTGACTCGTGACTGGTGACTCGTGACTGGTGACTCGTGACTCGTGACTGGTGTCCTTGCCTTGCGGATCCGGGGTCAGGAGCGCCAACAGGTTCAAGCCTGCTGCCAGGGCACGTACGACCAGTCACGAGTCACCAGTCACGAGTCACGGCCCTCCAGTCCGCAACGCCGGATGCAGCTCCAGCGGCCGTTCCAGGTGATAGCCCTGCGCGCAGTCCACGCCAAGGGACTGCAGCATGACGAGCGTGGCTTCGTCTTCCACGCACTCGGCCACCGAGATCTTGCGCAACCCGCGGGCGACGTCGACGATCGCCTTGACGAACACCTGGCTCGAGCGGTCGTTCGGCAGGTCGCGGATGAACTGGCCGTCGATCTTCAGGATGTCGGCCTCGATGTGTTTGAGGTACGCGAACGACGAGAAGCCCGCACCGAAGTCGTCGAGGCAGACCTTGCAGCCGGTATCGCGCAGCGCCTGGATGAAGCGCTGCGCGTCGTGCAGGTCGGACACGGCCGACGTTTCCGTCAACTCCACCATCAGCCGCTCCGGTTTCACGCCCGCTCTTTTCAACTCCTCCGCGATGAAGCGCGGCAGCTGCGGTTCGTTGAAGCTGCGGCCGGAGATGTTGACGGCGATCGGCGGGATGCGTTCGCTTGTAGCGAGCAGCCGCACCACCTCGGCGATGACCCAGCGGTCGATGTCGAGGACCTTGCCGGTCTTTTCCGCCACCGGAATGAAATGGCCCGGCATGATCACGCGGCCCGGATCGTTCGCGTCGCGCATGCGCACCAGCGCCTCGAGGTGGCGGAGAGTTCCGGTGCCGCAGTTGAACACGCCCTGGAAGTGCAGCACGAACAGATTGCCTTCGAGCGCCCGGTGGATGCGGTCATTCCAGTTGAGCCGCGTGATCGCGGCCTGCGACGCACCCTGGTCTTCGCGATACATCCGCCACGTGTTCTTGCCGGCCTCCTTCGCCTGGTACATCGCGAGATCGGCGGACGCCACGAGATCCTCCGCGTTGCCGGCGTGGGCCGGATAGAGCGCGACGCCGAGGCTGCAGGTGAGCCGCAGGTTGTTGCCTTCGTAGCTGAAGGGGATGCGCGAGATCGCGCGCACGATGCGCTCGGCGAAGGCGGCCGCTTCCTGCTCCGTCGCCTCGGGCGCCAGGATGGCGAATTCGTCGCCGCCCAGCCGCGCGAAGATCTCGTTGCGTCGCACCTGGGCCGACACCTCGCCCGCCACACGCACCAGCATGGCGTCGCCCGCCCGATGGCCGAAGGTGTCGTTGATGTGCTTGAACTCGTCGATGTCGAAGAACAGCAGCGCCACGCCCGAGTGGTGGCGGTCGCCGTCCGACAGCATGCGCGAGAGCTCGTCCTGGAAGCGATGACGGTTGTACAGACCGGTGAGTGCATCCCGCTCGGCAAGGTAGAGCAGTTGCTCGGCGGTCTGGCGCTCGCGCGTCACGTCCTCGTACAGCCACAGGTGCCCGACCAGTTGCTGAGCGCTGTCGCGCACGGGGTGGCACAGCTGCGTGACCAGCCGCCCGTCCACCATCTCGAGTTCGATGGAACCGCCCATGTGGTCGGCATCGGGCAGCCGCATCAGGTCGCGCCCGGAGCGCTCCGGCCGCGCGAGCAGCTCGCCGACGTTCTTCAGCAGCGAGTGCGCATCCATGCCGATGAAACGCATCTTGCTGTTGCGCAGCAGCCAGATCTGCTCGAAGGCGGGGTTCGAGTAGATCACCTTGTTGTGGCGGTCCACGAAGAGGATGCCGATGTGCATCGCGCCCAGCAGCGCGTTCAACCGCGCGCGCTCCTCGGAGGCGAGCGTCAGGTATTCGCGCTGGATCGCGTAGGCCTTCTCCAGTTCCTTCAGTGTGTCGGACAGCTTGTCCTCGGCCTCCTTGCGCTGGCTCACGTCGTGGATCGACAGGCGCACGCCGATGTAGGCGCCGGTGGGGTCGTAGATGGGACGCCAGTCGGCCGAGGCCCAGAACTCGGTGCTGTCCTTGCGCCGGATGCGGAACGACACGTCCGACGCCGAGGCGCCGGAGAATGCGCGATCCAGTTCGAGGCGCAGGCCGGGCGCGTCCTGCGGCACGACGATGGCCAACGGAAAACCGGCCACCATGTCGAGGCACTCCTCGACCGTGTAGCCGGTCATCGGCAGCACGCGCGGATTCACCCAGAGCAGCCGGCCGGTGGGCGAGAGCCAAAGCTCGCAGTCGGTGCTGTAGTCGGCGATGGCGTGGAACTTCGCCTCGTTCTCACGGACCTCACCGATGCGATCCTCGACCGCGCGCGCCATGCCGTTGAACACCGTGGCGAGTTGGCCCACCTCGTCGCCGGACTGCACGTCCACGCGCACCGTGAGGTCGCCCTTCGCCATCGCCTCGCCCGCTTCGGCCAGGCGCTTCAGGTGCCGCGTGAGGAAATAGCCGATCACCCACAGCAGCAGGGCCGACAGCACCACGCCGATGACGCCGATCAGCAGGCTTTCCAGCAGCAGCTTGCGTCGCGCCTCGGCCATGAACCCGGTTTCGAGACCGGCGTGCAGCGTCCCGTACAGCTGACCTGCCCGCGCGATCGGGATGCGCGTGTCGTATCGGTGATCGGGGTCCGACGTCTCCATCGCAGCGTTGAACGCGGGCAGCGGCTTGTCGGCGGGCCAGCCGGCGGCGGCGACCACCGATCCGGAGCGATCGGTCAGCACGAGATAGGAGAGCGCCTGATCGGATCGGATCTCGGTCAGCACTTCCTGAACGGTGGCGTAGTCGCGCTGGGCGAGCGGCACGGCGAGCGCAGCGTTCAGCAGCGGTGCAGTACTGCGTGCCCAGGTTTCCGCCTGGTCGACGAGCGCCGCACGATTGATGCGGATGGAATTGCCGACCAGCAGCAGGAGCGCGAGCACTTCCACCACGACGGCCGCCAGCACCAGTCTGAAGCGCAGCGATCGGCGCAGCTCGTTCATGGACTCGAGGGTTTCGTCACGGAGGTCTCGTTCAGCAGTCGGCGATGCTCCTGGGCGTAGGGGTCGAGCGCCTTCAGCTCGGCATCGGTAGGTGCGCGCATGCCGGTGAGGCAGGTCTGTTCTTCGCGCCCGAGCCGCTTCTGCAGGTGGGTCGCGAGCGGCTGGAACGTCGTGAGCAGCGGCCGCGTGCCGATGTAGGGCGCGAGCCCGACCTCGAGCGGCACGGGTGCTTCAGGCGATTGATCGGCCGGCGCGCGGGATGGCAGGGCCGCCGCCAGCAGCGCCAGCGTGGCCGCTCGCAACCAAGGCGGAGCGCTGGGCATCGCCCTCCGCCTGGCTTCCGGACTGCCCGTGTGGTCATTCGTGTCGTCGCGCGTCGGCGTCGCAGCGATGACTCGCCCGGCCGTCGATCCTCGCTGAAGCGGGACCCCTCGCCGGGCGGCTCGCACCGCTAGAGAACTTTCATCAGCACCTTCGACCGGCGCTGGAAGTTGTAGAGCTGCTGACGCGCGCGCGGCAGGCGATCGACGCCGGCTTCGGTGAAACCCTGTTCGATGAACCAGTGGGACGCGCGGGTGGTGAGGACGAACAGCCGCTTGAACTTCGCCTTCCTGGCCTTCGCCTCGATCTCCTGCAGCAGCCGTTCGCCCGCGCCGAATCCGCGATAGTCGGGATGCACGGCGAGGCAGGCGAACTCCGCCGCCGCCTCGGACTTGAACGGATAGAGCGCCGCGCAGCCGACCAGCAGACCGTCGTGCTCCACCACCATGAAGCGGTCGATCTCGATCTCGAGCAGCTCGCGCGAGCGCTTGACCAGCGTGCCGTCGGCCTCCAGCGGTTCGATGAGGCGCAGGACACCGCCCACGTCGTCGATGCTGGCCGGACGGATCTGCTCGAGCGGATCCTGCGTCACCATGGTCCCGACGCCCTTGTGGGTGAACAGCTCGAGCAGCAGAGCGCCATCCTGATGGCGGCTGATCAGATGGGCGCGCTTGACCCCGCCGCGGCACGCGCGGGCCGCGAACGGCAGATACAGTCTGGCATCGGCACCGGGCTTGCGCTTGCCCTTCTTCATGATGCGCTCGGCGTCGGACACGGTGAGCTCGCGCTGCAGGTCGCCCTTGCCCGTCGGCACGCCGGGTTCGTCCATCAGGAACACCAGCTTGTCGGCCCCGAGCGCCATGGCCACCTGGGCCGCGACGTCCTCGAGCGTCAGGTTGAAGATCTCGCCGGTGGGCGAGAACCCGAGCGAGGACAGCAGCACGAGTTCGCCCGCGTCGAGCCGCCGCGCGATCGCGTCGGCGTGCACCTTCCGGACCTCGCCGGTGTACTGCATGTCCACGCCTTCCACCACGCCCACGGGACGTGCGACCACGAAGTTGCCGCCGCCCACGCGGATGGTGGCGTTTGCCATCGGCGAACCCGGCAAGCCCATGGACAGCAGCGCCTCGATCTCCATGCGCACGCGTCCGGTGGCTTCCTTCACGTCGGCGAGCGCGGCTTCGTCGGTGACGCGCATGTCGTGCACGTAGCGGATCTCGGCGTTGCGGCGCTTCAATCGCTCCTCGATCTGGGTGCGGGCGCCGTGCACCAGCACCAACCGCACGCCGAGAGCGGCGAGCAGGTTGAGATCGTGGGTCAGCGCGACGAATTTGCCGTCGGCCACCACCTCACCGCCGAATGCCACGACGAACGTGCGCCCGCGGAAGGCATGGATGTAGGGTGCCGCGGCCCGGAACCAGGGCACGAACGGCTGATCCGCATGGTCTTCCATCGGCGCGCGCGTCGCTGTCGGGGGACTTCGGGTTGGGTGGGTTACTTCGGTGCCATGCGGATCGCGCCGTCGAGGCGGATCGTTTCGCCGTTCAGCATCTCGTTTTCGACGATCTGGCCGACCAGTTGAGCGAATTCGCGCGGCTTGCCGAGTCGCGAGGGGAACGGCACCTGCTGCGCGAGCGATGCCTGGGCCTCGGGCGGCAGGCCGGCCATCATGGGCGTTTCGAACAGGCCGGGGGCGATGGTGACCACACGGATGCCGAAGCGCGCCAGCTCGCGGGCGATCGGCAGCGTCATGCCGACCACGCCGGCCTTCGATGCCGCGTAGGCCGGCTGGCCTATCTGTCCGTCATAGGCGGCGACCGACGCGGTGTTGACGATCACGCCGCGCTCGCCTGCGGCGTTGGGCGATCCGGCCGCCATGGCCTCGGCGGCGAGCCGGATCATGTTGAACGTGCCGATCAGGTTGATGCCGACGATCTTCGTGAAGCGGTCGAGCGGATGCGGGCCGTCCTTGCCCAGCACCTTCGCCGGCACGCCGACGCCGGCGCAGTTCACCAGGCCCTGCAGGCCGCCGAACGCTTCGCGCGCCAGGGCGATGGTGCGCTTGCCGTGCTCTTCGGAAGTCACGTCGCATTCGGCGAAGCGCGCGCGCTGGCCCAGCTTGGCGGCGAGCGCCTCGCCGGCGGCGCGGTTCACGTCGGCGATGACTGCGTTGCCGCCGCCCGCGACGATCAGCTCGACGGTGGCCTCTCCGAGGCCGGAGCTGCCGCCGGTGACGACGAACGTGCTGTTCTCGATCTGCATGGGGACCCTTCCGATTTCGTTCTTGTGAGCCGGTGCGCGGCTGCACACGAGTATACGGAGCGGCCTCTCAAAAATCTCCCCACAGTGTCTGGAGTGCCGCGAGCGCTGCGACGGCCGCGGTCTCGGTGCGCAGCACGCGCGGCCCGAAACGCACCGAACCGAAACCGCGCAGTTGCGCGAGCGCTGCCTCGTCGCTCGTGAGTCCGCCTTCGGGCCCGACGAGCAGCGCGATCGGTCCCGACGGCCGGGGCAGATCGGCGAGGCGCTGCGTCGCCGCCGGCGACAGCGTGAGGCGTACTTCTCCGGCTTGCGGCGAGGGCAGATCCCCGAGCCAGCGTTCGAAGGGCAGCGGCGCAGCGACAACGGGAACCCGGTTGCGCCCGCATTGCTCGCAGGCCGCGATCGCCAGTGCGCGCCAGTGGGCGGTACGGCGGTCGGCGCGGTCGCCGGTCAGCTTCACCACGCTGCGCTCGGTGAAGACCGGAACGACGCGCGTGATGCCGAGTTCCACCGCCTTGCGGATGGTGTAGTCCATGCGCTCGCCGCTCGATACGCCCTGAACCAGTACGGTCGTGAGCGGCGATTCGCGCTCGATGTCGAGGAAGGCCGTGGTGCGCACCATCACTTCACCACGGCCGATGCGCACGATGACGGACAGATACTCGCCGCCGGTGTCATCGAAGACGGTGACCAGGTCGTTCTCGGAGAGGCGCAACACGCGCGCCGCATGATGGGCGGCATCCGGTGGCAGTACCACGTCGGCGCCGACTCCCAGGGTGCGGTCGACATGAAACCGGGCGCCCGGACGGGGTGTCCGACCGGTTTCGGAGGGAGCCTTCATGCTACCATTCTGCCACGCGATTTCTGCTTTGTTTACTTGCACTTGTCGCTAGAGGCCCACACCGCGCCCGAAGTCCGGGGAGCACCGCCCGCTGAGCCGCCCGACCAGGTGGCGGCCGATCGGGACCTGCTGCCCCGCGTGTGCGACGTGGTGCGGACCGTCGCCGCCGAGGAGGTGATGCCGCGCTACCTCAAGGTCGCTCGCCAGCGGAAGTCCGACGGGAGCCTGTTCACCGAGGCCGATCTCGCCACCCAGGCCTCCCTGGTCACGAAGTTGACGGCGCTGCGGGGCGTCCCCGTCGTGGGCGAAGAGATGACCGCCGAGGAGCAGACCGAGCGCTGGCTCGCGGGCGATGCCGGACTGTGGTGCGTCGATCCCATCGACGGGACGTCCAACTTCGTCAATGGAGTCCCGTACTTTGCGGTCTCGGTCGCCTTTCTGCGTGCCGGGCGCACCGTGCTGGGGGCGGTCTACGATCCGGTGGCCGACGAGATGTTCTACGCCTGCCGGGGCGCCGGCGCGTGGTTGAACGGCGAGGCCCTCCCCATCAAGGACCACGTTCCGCGCCTGCGGGGCGCCATGGCCAACGTGGATTTCAAGCGGCTGCCCAAGCCCCTGGCGCGGGCGCTGGTTGATGCGCCGCCGTTCGCCTCCCATCGGAACTACGGTGCCGGAACCCTGGAATGGTGTTACGTGGCGGCCGGCCGGTTCGACGTCTATCTGCATGGCGGGCAGAAGCTGTGGGACTACGCCGCGGGCTGCCTGATCCTGGAAGAGGCGGGCGGGCGCATGGCCAGCCTGGAGAATCCGGATTTCTGGGCCGCGAGCCTGTGGCAGCGCTCGGTCGTGGCGGCTCTGGACCCCGGGTTGTTCCAGGACTGGAACGAGTGGGTCAAGGCACACCGCTGAAGTGCCCGCTAACCGGCAGGGGTTCGGTCGGCGTCCGGATCCGACCCGGTCCGGGGCGCCGGCGTATGCCATAAGCGTCTGACTATCCACCGTTTCGTTGACCGGCATCGGGCGAGCCGGTATCGTCTCCGGTTCTTTGCATAGTCAGAACAGCCCCTGAAGGGGCATCACGGAACATGGAACTCACCGGCGCGGAAATCACCGTGCGCTGTCTCGCGGACGAGGGCGTCGAATACATCTTCGGCTACCCCGGCGGCGCAGTGCTGCACCTCTACGACGAACTGTTCAAGCAGGATCGGGTGAAGCACATCCTGGTACGGCACGAACAGGCTGCCGTACACGCGGCCGACGGCTATGCGCGCACGTGCCACAAGCCGGGCGTCTGTTTGGTCACCTCCGGTCCGGGCGTGACCAACGCCGTGACCGGCATCGCCACCGCATACATGGATTCCATCCCGCTGGTCGTCGTCACCGGCCAGGTGCCGACCCATGCGATCGGCCAGGACGCGTTCCAGGAAGTGGATACCGTCGGCATCACCCGTCCGTGCGTGAAGCACAACTTCCTCGTGAAGGACGTGAAGGATCTGGCTACGACGATGAAGAAGGCGTTCTATATCGCCACCAGCGGTCGCCCCGGTCCGGTGCTGGTCGACATCCCGAAGGATGTCACCACCGCCCGCTGCGAATACGTCTATCCGGACAAGGTCGAGCTGCGCTCCTACAACCCGGTTGTGAAGGGCCATTCGGGCCAGATCAAGAAGGCGCTCGGCCTGCTGCTCGAAGCCAAGCGGCCCATGATCTACACCGGCGGCGGCATCGTGCTGGGCGACGCATCGGCCGACCTCACGCAGCTGGTGCGCGCGCTGGGCTATCCGTGCACCAACACGCTGATGGGTCTTGGCGGCTATCCGGCCACCGATCCGCTCTTCATGGGCATGCTCGGCATGCACGGCACCTATGAAGCGAACATGGCCATGCAGCACTGCGACGTGCTGCTCGCCGTGGGCGCGCGCTTCGACGACCGCGTCATCGGCAATCCGAAGCACTTCTTCCAGGAAGACCGCAAGATCATCCACGTCGACGTGGACCCGTCGTCCATCTCCAAGCGCGTGAAGGTTGACGTGCCCATCGTGGGCGACGTGAAGGAAGTGCTGGGCGAGATGAACCGCCAGCTCGCCGCCGGCAGCCAGAAGCCGGATGCGGCGGCGCTGAAGGCCTGGTGGACGCAGATCGAACTGTGGAAGGCACGCGACTGCCTCAAGTACGACCGCACGAGCGCCATCATCAAACCGCAGATGGTGGTCGAGAAGCTCTACGAGATCACCAAGGGCGACGCGTTCGTCACCTCCGACGTGGGCCAGCACCAGATGTGGGCCGCGCAGTTCTACAAGTTCGACAAGCCGCGGCGCTGGGTCAACTCCGGCGGTCTCGGCACCATGGGCTTCGGCCTGCCCGCTGCCATGGGCGTGCACCTCGCCCATCCCGATTCGCAGGTCGTGTGCATCACCGGCGAGGCCTCGATCCAGATGTGCATCCAGGAGCTCTCCACCTGCAAACAGTACCGGATGCCCATCAAGATCGTGAACCTCAACAACCGCTACATGGGCATGGTGCGGCAGTGGCAGGAGTTCTTCCACGGCAACCGCTACGCCGAGTCCTACATGGACGCGCTGCCCGATTTCGTGAAGCTCGCGGAGAGCTACGGCCACGTCGGCATGCGCATCGAGAAGCCCGCCGACATCGAACCGGCGTTGAAGGAGGCCTTCGCGCGCAAGGATCAGCTCGTGTTCATGGACTTCGTCACCGACCAGACCGAGAACGTCTTCCCCATGGTCCCGGGCGGCAAGGGCCTGTCCGAGATGATCCTGGTATAGGCGGGCGAACAGCATCCGTCGCCGCGGTGCCATGACGCCGCCCATTCTTTCCGCGAACGTTTCCCTACTACCGATGAAGCACATCATCTCCCTGTTGCTCGAGAACGAGGCCGGCGCGCTGTCGCGCGTGGCGGGTCTCTTCTCCGCGCGCGGTTACAACATCGAGTCGCTGACCGTGGCCGCCACCGAAGACGCGACGCTGTCGCGCATGACGATCGTCACCAACGGCTCCGACGACGTCATCGAACAGATCACCAAGCAGCTCAACAAGCTGGTGGACGTGGTGAAGGTGGTCGATCTTTCCGAAGGCGAGCACATCGAACGCGAGCTGATGCTCGTGAAGGTGCGCGCCGCCGGCAAGGACCGCGAAGAGATGAAGCGCATGGCGGAGATCTTCCGCGGCCGCATCATCGACGTGACCGACAAGACCTACACCATCGAGCTGACGGGCACCGGCCAGAAGCTGGACGCCTTCATCGAAGCGCTGGAAGAGGGCGCTGTGCTCGAGACCGTACGCACCGGTGCCTCCGGCATCGGCCGCGGTGAACGCATTCTGAGAGTGTGAGGACGCGGCCCGCGCGCCCGCCTCGCCAAACCACACATCAAGGGGACATCATGAAGGTCTACTACGACAAGGACGCCGACCTCTCGCTCATCAAGGGCAAGAAGGTCACGATTCTCGGTTACGGCTCGCAGGGCCACGCCCACGCGCTCAACTTGAACGACTCCGGCGTCAAGGTGACGGTGGGGCTGCGCAAGGGTGGCGCTTCCTGGGACAAGGCGAAGAAGGCCGGGCTCGGCGTGAAGGAGATCGGCGAGGCGGTGAAGAGCGCCGACTTCGTGATGATGCTGATGCCCGACGAGCACATCGCCCGGGTCTACCGCGAAGACGTGGAGCCGAACATCAAGAAGGGCGCGACCCTCGCGTTTGCCCACGGCTTCAACATCCACTACGGCCAGGTATCGCCGCGCGCTGACCTCGACGTCGTGATGATCGCCCCCAAGGCCCCTGGCCATACGGTGCGCGGCACGTACGCCCAGGGTGGCGGCACGCCGTGCCTGATCGCGATCGCGCAGAACCCTTCGAAGAAGGCGCGCGACAACGCGCTGTCCTACGCGGCTGCCATCGGCGGCGGCAAGGCCGGCGTGATCGAGACCACGTTCAAGGAAGAGACCGAGACCGACCTCTTCGGCGAGCAGGTGGTCCTGTGCGGCGGCACCACCGCGCTGATCCAGGCCGGTTTCGAAGTGCTGGTGGAAGCCGGCTACGCGCCCGAGATGGCGTACTTCGAGTGCCTGCACGAGTTGAAGCTGATCGTGGACCTGATCTACGAAGGTGGCATCGCGAACATGCGCTACTCGATCTCGAACAACGCCGAGTACGGTGACTTCACCCGCGGCCCGCGCATCATCACCGAGGAGTCGAAGAACGAGATGCGCCGGATCCTCAAGGAAATCCAGACCGGCGCGTACGCCCAGGAATTCCTGCTGGAGAACCAGACCGGCGCCACCAAGCTGGGCGCCATGCGTCGCATCGGCCGCGAGCACCAGATCGAGATCGTGGGCGCGAAGCTGCGCGACATGATGCCGTGGATCAAGAAGAACCGGCTGGTGGACACGTCGCGCAACTGATGAAAACCGTGACTGGTGACTCGTGACTGGTGACTGGTGCATCACGCTTCGAATGCTCGCGGAGTCGACTGACCTCAGCACTGGCACGCCCCAGGGGTTACTAGTCACGAGTCACCAGTCACCAGTCACGGACTTTCAGGCATGAACTACCCGCACCCCCTCATCGCTCGCGAAGGTTGGCCGTTTCTCGCACTGGCCGTCGCGATCGCGCTGGTGGTCACCTGGTTCGGCGGGTGGTGGTCGATCCCGTTCTGGCTCGCCGCACTTTTCGTGCTGCAGTTCTTCCGCGATCCGCCGCGGGTCGTGCCGACCCAGGCGGGCATCGTGCTCTCGCCCGCCGACGGCCGGATCGTCGTGGTGGGCAAGGCGCGCGATCCCTATCTCGATCGCGAGGCGCTGAAGATCAGCGTCTTCATGAACGTGTTCAACGTCCACTCCAACCGCAGTCCTGTGGACGGCGATGTGAAGCGGGCGTGGTATCACCCCGGCAGCTTCCTGAACGCTGCGCTCGACAAGGCATCGCTGGAGAACGAGCGCAACGCGCTGCACATAGTCACCGGTGACGGACGCGACGTGACCTGTGTGCAGGTGGCGGGTCTGATCGCGCGCCGCATCCTGTGCTACGTGAAGGCCGGCGACCGGCTCGAACGCGGCCAGCGCTACGGCTTCATCCGGTTCGGTTCGCGGGTGGACGTGTATCTGCCGCCCGACGCCCGACCCCTCGCGCAAGTGGGCGACGTGGTCTACGCTACGTCCACCGTGCTCGCGGAGTTACCGACTCGCTGATGGACTACGACCGTCCGCGCAAGAAGTGGCTGGGTAAAGGCCGCTTCCGGCCGGGCATCTACTGGCTGCCCAACGCCATCACCACGGCCGCGCTGTTCGCGGGCTTCTACGCGATCGTGCAGGCGATGAACAACCGGTTCGAGGCGGCCGCGGCGGCGATCTTCATCGCCATGGTCTGCGACGGGCTGGACGGCCGGGTGGCGCGGCTGACGCGGACCCAAAGCGCCTTCGGCGCCGAGTTCGATTCCCTGTCCGACATGGTCGCCTTCGGTGCGGCGCCGGCACTCGTGGTCTACGAATGGTCGTTGAAGGGCATGGGCAAGATCGGCTGGGCCGCGGCCTTCGCGTACTGCGCCTGCGCTGCGCTACGTCTGGCCCGCTTCAACACCAACATCGGCACCGTCGACAAGCGCTTCTTCCAGGGGCTGCCCAGTCCGGCCGCCGCGGCCGTGGTCGCTGGCTTCGTATGGTCCATGGAGACCTTCAAAGTCACGGACGGCTTCGTGCTGAAGTACGTGGCGATCGCCGTCACGGTCGCTGCCGCTATCACGATGGTCAGCAACGTCCGCTACTACAGCGGCAAGGACATCAACATCCGCCGCAGCGTGCCGTTTCCCGTGGTGGTGCTGATCGCACTGGGTGTCGCGCTGGTGTTCTTCTTTTCCGACAACCTGCCCGAGCTGCTCTTCACGGTGGCGGCCATCTACGGCGCTTCGGGCTACGTGTACTGGCTCTATACCAAAGTGCGCGGCAAGCCCACACCACCGCCGCCACCGTTGGTGCCACCGGTCGCTTGACGGCTTCGGTGGTGTTCGCGGCCCCCACCCTAACCCTCCCCCAGCAAAGCTGGGGGAGGGGATAGCTCCGCTATCCCCCACCGAAGGTGGGGAAGGTTGGGATTAGGGGACAGCGCAGCGAACTGTTGCCCGCCCCCGGAAAAGCCCCTATATTCGACTCCATGAGTCTCTCCGCAGCCCACACGTTCCTCCTTCCTGCCAGTCTCCTGCTGGCCGGGCTGCTGCTGCGCGGCCGCGCGCACTGATACCCCACCCTACTCCCGCAGTACCGCCGTAACCCGTCCCGGACTTCCAAGAAAGCCCGGGGGTCCGTATATAGTTGCGGCGCCGCGCCCTCGATGGCCAGCGAGCCCGGACGCGGCCCGATCTCAGGAGAAAGAACCATGAAAGACCGCCTCGTCATATTCGACACGACGTTGCGCGACGGCGAGCAGAGCCCCGGCGCATCCATGACCCGCGAAGAGAAGATCCGCATCGCGCGCCAGCTGGAGAAGCTGCGGGTCGACGTGATCGAAGCGGGCTTTCCGGCGGCCTCGAACGGTGACTTCGAGGCGGTGCGTTCGGTGGCGGGCATCATCAAGGACTCCATCGTCTGCGGACTCGCCCGTGCCAACGACAACGACATCCGCCGCGCCGGCGAGGCGCTGAAGGATGCCAACGCCGGTCGCATCCACACCTTCATCGCGACTTCGCCGATCCACATGGAGAAGAAGCTCCGCATGCCGCCGGACCAGGTGCTGCAGCAGGCAGTGAAGGCCGTGAAGCTGGCGCGCAGCTTCCGCGACGACGTGGAGTTCTCCCCCGAGGATGCCGGCCGCTCGGAAGTGGACTTTCTCTGTCGCATCCTGGAAGCCGTGATCGACGCCGGTGCGAAGACGATCAACGTGCCCGACACCGTCGGCTACACGATGCCCGACCAGTTCGGCGCCCTCATCCGTACGTTGCGCGAGCGCATCCCGAATTCGGACAAGGCCGTGTGGTCGGTGCACTGTCACAACGACCTCGGTGTGGCCGTCGCCAATTCGCTGTCCGCCGTGATGAACGGCGCACGGCAGGTGGAATGCACCGTCAACGGTCTCGGCGAACGCGCCGGCAACGCATCGCTCGAAGAGATCGTCATGGCCGTGCGCACGCGCCAGGACTTCTTTCCCTGCGACACCCGCATCGACGCCACGCAGATAGTGCCGGCATCCAAGCTCGTGTCGGGCATCACCGGTTTTCCGGTACAGCCGAACAAGGCGATCGTGGGTGCCAACGCCTTCGCGCACGAGTCCGGCATCCACCAGGACGGCGTGCTGAAGAGCCGCGAGACCTACGAGATCATGCGCGCCGAGGACGTAGGCTGGGGCGCGAACAAGCTGGTGCTTGGCAAGCTCTCGGGGCGCAACGCGTTCCGTCAGCGGTTGCAGGAGCTCGGCATCGAGCTCGGCAGCGAAGAGGCGTTGAACGCCGCGTTCGCGCGCTTCAAGGATCTCGCCGACAAGAAGTCCGAGATCTTCGACGAGGATCTGCAGATGCTCGTTTCCGAGGAGGCCATCGCGCACGAGCACGAGCACTTCAAGCTGCTCTCCATGAAGATCAACTCCGAGACCGGCGAGACTTCCACCGCACGCGTCGTGATCGCGGAGGGCCCCGATGAACGCAAGGCGGAATCTCCCGGCAGCGGTCCGGTGGACGCCACCTTCAAGGCGATCGAGTCGATGGTGTCGAGCGGCGCGGAACTGCAACTCTTCTCGATCAACAGCATCACCGGCGGGACCGACGCTCTGGGTGAAGTCACGGTGCGGCTGAAGAAGGAGGGCCGCATCGTCAACGGTGCGGGTGCCGACATCGACATCGTGGTGGCGTCGGCCAAGGCCTACATCAACGCGCTCAACAAGCTGCATTCAAACCTCGAGCGCGCTCATCCACAGGTGTGAGCGATTGAAGTGTACGCAAAGCCCCCTGCGGGGGGGCTTTGCACGTGCACTTCGATCGGCTTGAAGTGCACAACATGCTTAGGGCGGCCCGGCGCCTGTTGTGAGTAAAGGCTTGGACCAGGGGCGCCTCGACTTCGAAGCGCGTAGTGCCTGACCGAGCAGCGCCGCTTGCGGTTGGATCAGTGCCGCGTGCCGGCGGCGGGGACCAGGCGGGCGTTGGTCAGTTTCAGGCGCTCGGCCATGATCTTGAGCAGGGCGCGGGTGAACTTGAGCTGGGTCATCGCGGGAAGTTGCTGCAGGTCCGCGGCGGCGAACTCGGCGACGATGGCGTCGGTGGCGGTCTGCACCGTGGCGCTGCGTTCGGCGTCGGGGCCCTGCACGAAGGCCATGTCGCCGAAGCAATCGCCGGCGCGCAGCAGGTCGAGCATGCGGCCCTGCACCAGAACCTTGGCGGCACCGCGGGCGAGGATGAACATGCTGTCGCCGCGCGTGCCTTCCTGCACCAGCACTTCCTGCTGGGGGACGCGCCGCCATTTAGCGAGACCCACGAGCTCCCACACCTCGAGTTCTTCCAGTTCGTGCAGCAGCGGGGAAGCACGCAGTGCCGAATACTTTTCGCTGTCGGGCACGATCTGGTCGTAGACGCTCATGCGGCCGAGCTTCGCCAGTTCGAGCGCGGCTTCGGCCCAGTTGCCGAAGCGCTCGCCCGGGTACTTGGCGAGCATCCGCAGCACGATCGGATCCACGGCGGACGGCAGCTCCGGGCGCAGCCGCGAAGGCCTGGTCGGCTCGAGCGTCAGGATGCGCTCCAGCGTGTCCGACAGATCGGCGCCACGGAACGGCTTCTGCCCGGTGAGGAGTTCGTAGAGCATCACGCCCAGCGAGAACATGTCGCTTTGCGGCGTGGGCGGTTCGTCGCGAATCTGTTCCGGCGCGACGTAGGCGGGTGAACCGAGCCGCGAGTGCTGCGTGGTCACCACGCCGCGCACGAAGGCTGCGCCGAAATCGGCCACCTTCACGTCGCTGCCGCTTGAGACCAGGATGTTCGACGGCTTGATGTCCCGGTGCACGACGCCGTGGCGGTGCGCGTACTCGAGCGCGCCGCAGCACTTGAAGCCGATCTGGATTACGTCATCGATCGGTAGGAGCCGATCGCGCACCGTGTGGCGTTGCAGGTTGCCGCCGGGCACGTATTCCATCGCGACGTAGCGCAGGTTCGCCTCGGCCACCGCATCCACGATGGTGACGATGTGCGGGTGGACCAGGCGTCCGGCCAGGGAAGCCTCGCTCACGAACTGCACCGAGGCGGCAGTCGCGCGCTCCGGTTGCGTTTCGGGCAGGTACACCTTGACCGCGAGATCGGAGTTGAGGAACTCGTCATAGGCGAGGTAGACCACGCTCGACTTCCCGCGGCCGAGTTCCGACCTGATCTGATACTTGCCGATTCGCCCTTCCAGCGCCATGCCGCCTCCGGCCCCGATGCCCTGGGACGGATTGTATTCGGGTCCGGGCTCCTCTGCCGCTGGGCGGAAATCCTACCGGTGTCGGTGCAGTTTCCACTATCCTCTCGGGCGGACGAAACACACAAAAACATCAGCATGGACTCAGTACGGCAACCGACCCGGTCGGGCACACTGCATCGCATCGTCGTGGTCGGCGGCGGTGCCGGCGGTCTGGAACTCGCCACCCGCCTGGGCGACCGGCTCGGGCGCAAGGGAAAGGCCCGCATCACGCTGGTCGATCGGTCACGCACCCACATCTGGAAGCCCTTGCTGCACCAGGTGGCGGCCGGGAGCATGGATCAGAACGACCATGAACTCGATTACCTCGCGCAGGCACGCTGGCACCACTTCGATTTTCAGCTGGGCCGCATGCAGGGGCTCGATCGCGCCGGCAAGACCATCCTGCTGGCGCCCCTGATCGATCCCGAGACCGGAACCCAGGTACTGCCCGAGCGCCGCCTGGCCTACGACACGCTCGTCATGGCCGTGGGCAGCCAGACCAACGATTTCGGCACCCCGGGGGCCGCCCAGCACGCCATCGCGCTGGATACTCCCGGCGAGGCGGAGCGCTTCCGATCGCGCCTGCTCAACGCCTGTCTGCGCGCGAATGCCCAGGCCGAACCGCTCGGCCCCGGTCAGCTGCACGTGGCGATCATCGGCGCCGGCGCCACCGGGGTCGAACTGTCCGCCGAGTTGCACAACACCACGCGCGAACTGGTGGCCTTCGGTCTTGATCGCATCGACCCCGAGCGCGATCTCAAGATCACCATCGTCGAGGCCGCGCCGCGCATTCTGCCGGTCTTGCCCGAGCGGCTTTCGAACGCCGCGTTGCGACTGCTCGAGAAGCTCAACGTCGAGGTGCTGACGAACGAACGCGTCACCGAAGTGACCGCGGAAGGCCTCAAGACCGCGAGCGGTCGCGACGTGCACGCCGAACTCGTGGTGTGGGCGGCGGGCATCAAGGCGCCCGAGTTCCTGAAGGACATCGACGGCCTCGAAAGCAACCGCATGAACCAGCTCGTGGTGAGCCAGTCGCTCGCGACCACTCGCGACCCGTCGATCTTCGCCATCGGCGACTGTGCCGCCTGTCCGTGGCCTGAGAAGGGCGGCTTCGTGCCGCCGCGTGCGCAGTCGGCCCATCAGCAGGCGTCGCATCTGGTGAAATGGCTGCCGCGGCGGCTCGAAGGGCGCGAAGTACCGGCCTGGAACTATCGCGATTTCGGATCGCTGGTTTCGCTCGGCGAGTACAGCACCGTCGGCAGCCTGATGGGAAGCATCACGCGCGGCTCGCTGATGATCGAAGGCATCTTCGCCGCGCTCATGTACCGCTCGCTGTACAAGATGCACGAGCTGGCGCTGCACGGTGCGGTCAAGGTCACGCTCGACACCATCGCCCGCCTGATCACGCGGCGTACCGAGCCGCACGTCAAGCTGCACTGATGGGGCATCGACTCCTGGTCGTCGCGCTCGCGCTCGCCTGCGTGGCGGGCTGTGCGCGGCAGTCGTATCGCGAAAAGCCGCTCGACGCCGATGCTGGCGAGCGGGCCTATCGCGCGCGATCGCTCGACTTGCTCGAACTGCGCGACTACTTGGCCGCCCAGGGCCAGCCGGTTGCGACGTGGCCGCGTGCGACCTGGGATCTGCCATCGCTCACGCTGGCGGCGGTGCTCTACCACCCCGAAATCGAACTCGCCCGTGCCAAGGCGCGAGTAAACGTGGCCGAGACGCAGACCTCGCGTACGCGGCCGCCGATCGCGGTCACCGCGCGACCGGAATACAACACCAAGGCCGGAGACGGCGAAACACCCTGGGGCATCGGCGTGCTCGTGGGATTGCCCATCGACATCGGCGACAAGCGCGGCAAGCGCACCGAGCAGCTCACGCGCCTCGAGGAAGCGGCGACACTCGAAGTGGGCGTCGCGACCTGGCGCGTCCGCAGCCGCCTGCGTCGTCACTTCGTCGAGCTGTACGTGGCGGATCGGGCCCACGAGGCGCTCGAGCGGGAGCAGCAGGAACGCAGGCAGCTCGTCGTGCTGATGGAGAAGCGCGAGGCACAGGGCTACGCGTCGGCCACGGACGTCGGCGGGTTGCGGCTGCGCTATGCCGAGACCGAAGTGGCGCTGCGCCGCGCAGCCGTGCGGCGGGATCAGGCCCTGGCGGGCGTGGCCGAGGCCGTGAGCGTGCCGCTGGAAGAGATGATGCGTGTCCGGTTCGACTTCGCAGCTCTCGAGAAGCCGACACCGCCGCCGGCGAACGTGGCGGTATCGCGCGCGGCGCTGCTCAACCGTATCGACCTTCGCCGCAAGCTCGCCGACTATGCGGCCGCGGAAGCGGCGGTGAAGCTCGAGGTGGCGCGGCAGTATCCCGACATCACGCTGTTCCCGGGCTATTTCTGGGACGCCGACAAGAGCATCTGGTCGATTGCCTTCGTCGGCCTGGTGCCGCCCGGTGCGCGAACCAAGGCGCTGATCCGTGAATCCGAAGCGCGTCGCGAGCTGGAGGAGAAGGCCTTTCTTGCGCTGCAGACGGCGGTCATCGCCGAGGCCGATGCGGCCGCGTCGCGCTATCGCCTTGCGTGGGAGGCTGAGACCGCCGCCCGTGCCCAGATCGATGCCGCTCTGGCACGCCGTGCCCGCACCGAGCGTCAGTTCGAACGGGGTTACGCCGATCGCGTGGAACTGGTGCAGGCTCGGCTGGAAGCGGTGGCGAGCGAACGCGCTGCAGTCATCGCGATGCTCGAGGCGCAGCAGGGCTTGTCCGCATTGGAGGACGCGCTGCAACGGCCGCTCGACAATCCCGATCTGATGACGACACCGCAGACCGCGACCACGCCTGCCGAGGCGATGCCTAACCCGGCGGTGATCGACAATGATTGAAGAGGGGCGGTTGTTGATTTTCGCCAATGTTTTGCCGGTGCTCGATCGGTCGAGTACGTTGCCCCCATCCCAACCTTCCCCCACTGAAAGTGGGGGAAGGGGTGTACGTCCCCTCCCCCGGCTTCGTCGGGGGAGGGTTAGGGTGGGGGCGGCACTCCCCGCCGTAGGTAGGCACCCGTCATGACCGACCGCGGCGGTCAACGGATCGCGATCATCGCGTCCATTGCGGCGTTGCTGCTGGCCGGCACCACCATCTGGTTCGGTCGCGACGAGTATCGCGAGTTGGCGCGCGAGCGTGGGGAGACCATCGGGACCCAGACCAGTGCCGACGAGAAGCTCGGTCCGGGTGAACTGCGCATCGGTGCCGCTGAGCGGGCCGCGAGTGGCATCGAAGTCGCCCCGCTGGTAGCGGCACAGGCCGATGCGATGGTCGAGATCTACGGCACTGTGGTCGACTTGAAGCCGCTGATCGAAGCGCGGGGTCGGTTGCTGGCCCGCGAGGGTGAAGTGCGGGTCCTGCGCGGCGCCGCGAACGCGAGCGAATCGGAGTACCAGCGTGCCGCTGCGCTGTTCAAGGACGAACGCAACGTCTCGGAGCGCGCAATGCTCGCGGCCGAAGCGCAGTGGCGGAACGATCGCGAGCGGCTCGCCATCGCGGAGGCAGACGTGCGCAGTGCGCGAGAGGCGCTGCGCGCTGAATGGGGCGCACCGCTGGCCGACATCGCCGCGATACCGGGCAGTGCCGGATTTGCACCGCTCCTGGAAATGCGCGAAGTGCTGCTGCAGATGACGGTGCCGAGCGAGTACGACCGCACACTCTCGGCCCGGCCATTGACGGTCGAGCCCACGGGCGGCGGCCCGCGTGCCCAGGCGCGGCTCGTGTCCGCTGCTCCTGCCGCGATGCCGGGGGCGATCGGCACCACGTGGTTCTTCCGCGCGCCGGCTGCGGGCCTGCGTGCGGGAGCACGTGTGACCGGCCATCTGTCCACCGGCCGCGGCAAGGCTGAAGGCGTGGTGGTGCCGGAGAAGGCCGTGGTGTGGCATGCCGGCCGACCCTGGATCTATGTGCAGCGCGGGGACGACCACTTCGTGCGCACCGCAGTCAGTGCGAGGCGCCTCGTCCCCGGAGGGTGGTTCAACGCGGAAGGGCTGAAGGTCGGCGACCAGGTGGTCGTGACGGGCGCACAGTTGCTGCTGTCCGAAGAACTGGAGTACCGCATCCGCAACGAGAACGAGGACTGATGACGGCCGTGACTGGTGACTCTTGACGACCGTGACTGGTGACTCGTGACTCGTGACTGGTGTTCGGGCGATGGTCATCGGCATCGCGAGGTGCGGTTGCCGCACGATCGTCGTATCCACCGCGATCGACCAGTCACGAGTCACCAGTCACGAGTCACGGCCCGCCAGCCATGATCACCGCCATCGTCCGCTTCTCGGTCCGCTTCCCCGGCGTGGTGGTGGCGCTTGCGCTGATGCTGATCGCATACGGCATCTTCACCTTGCAGCGCGCGCGGGTGGACGTGTTTCCCGAGTTCTCGCCCACGCAGGTGGTGGTCCAGACCGAAGCGCCGGGCCTGTCCGCGGAACTGGTCGAAACCCAGGTCACGCAGCACATCGAGAACGCCCTGCTCGGCGCGGCGGGCGTGGAGGTCTTGCGCTCGCAGTCCATCCCCGGGCTGTCGGTCGTCACCGCCTTGTTCGAAGACGGTTCGGACATCTACCGCAATCGTCAGGTGGTGGCGGAACGCATCGGGGCGCTCGCCAACCGCATGCCGGTGGGCGTTGCCGCGCCGGCCATCACGCCGCTCACCTCATCGGCCAGCACGGTGCTTGGCGTGGGGCTCACGTCGAAGGAACGTTCGGCGACGGAACTGCGCAGTCTCGCCGACGTGGTCGTACGCCCGCATCTGATGTCGGTGAAGGGGGTTGCCGAAGTGAACGTGTTCGGCGGCCGCGTGCGGGAGTGGCAGATCCAGGTGGATCCGAAACGCCTGCAGCGGTACGGCCTTTCCATCGACGACGTAGCGCTGGCGGCACGGAGCGCGACCGGCGTGGTCTCGGCCGGATTCATTGCGGGACCGAACCAGCGCATCGCCATCGTCACCGAAGGCCAGCCCATGGGCCCCGAGCAGCTCGGGCAGATGCTGCTGCGTGAATCCGGCGCCCAGGTGCTGCGTCTGTCCGACGTGGCCGATGTCGTCGAAGGTTATGTCGCCCCCATCAGTGCGGCCGAGATCGACGGCACTCCGGGCGTGTTCCTCATGGTGCAGGGCCAGCTCGGGTCGAACACTCTCGCGGTTTCGCGCGATCTCGACCGCGCGCTGAGCGAGCTCGTTCCGCTCCTCCAGCGCGAACACGTCACGTTGCACGACAAGCTGTTCCGCCCCGCCAACTTCATCGAGACGGCGGTACGCAACGTCCGCTTCGACATTCTCGTCGGCTCGACGCTGGTGATCGTGGTGCTGTTCCTGTTCCTGTTCAACGCGCGCACGGCATTCATCTGCACCACCGCAATCCCGGTGTCCCTGTTGGGGGCCGTGCTGGTGCTCACGCTGCTGGGCGAGCCGCTCAACATCATGGTGCTGGGCGGCCTTGCCATCGCACTGGGCGAAGTGGTGGACGATGCCATCATCGACACCGAGAACATCTTCCGCCGCTTGCGGGAGAACCGCGCGGCGGGAAATCCGCTGACCGATGCGGAAGTGGCGTTGAAGGCTTCCGTGGAGGTCCGCGGGTCCGTCGTGTTCGCCACCTTCATCGTTGCGCTGGTGTTCGTCCCGTTGCTCACCTTCGGCGGGGTCGGCGGCAAACTCTTCTCGCCGCTGGGTCTCGCATACATCCTGGCGATCCTGGTGTCGCTGGTGGTCGCGATGACGCTCACGCCGGCGCTGTGCTATCTGCTGCTCACTCGCGGGCTGTTGAAGGCCGAAGACCCACCCTTCGTGCGCAGGATCAAACCCGGCTACGTCGGCCTGCTGCGGCGGATCGAAAGGCACCCGGGCCGGGTGCTGGCGCTGGCGAGCGGCATCATCGCCCTGGGCCTGGCTGCCATCCCGCTTTTCTCCGGCGAGTTCATCCCGTCGCTGAAGGAAGGCCACTACGTGATCCACATGACCGCGGTGCCGGGCACCTCGGAGGAGGAGACCCTGCGCATCGGCACCCAGCTCACACGCGCGCTGCACGAGGTGAAGGGCGTGAAATCGGTCGCCCAGTGGGTCGGACGTTCGCAGAACGGTGCCGACACGTTCGGTCCTCACTACAGCGAGTTCGAAGTGGAGGTGGGTGCGGTCGAGGGCTCCGAACAGGCGCGCATCCTGCGCGAGATCCGAGGCATCCTCGCAGGCGAGCGCGGTGCGTTTCCGGGCGTGACGTTCTCGGTGAACACCTTCCTCACCGAGCGCATCGAGGAGACGATCTCGGGTTTTCCGGCGGCCATGGTCGTGAACCTGTTCGGCGCCGACCTGGATCTGCTCGATCAGGATGCGCAGGAAGTGGCCGCCGCCATCGCATCGGTGAAAGGTGCGCGCGACATCCAGGTGCAGGCACCGGCCGGTTCACCGCAACTCACCGTTCGGCTGCGACATGAGCGGCTCGCTGCGTTGGGGTTCACGCCGCGGCAGGTGCTGGATGCCGTGCAGACCGCTTTCGAGGGGACGCGGGTCGGTCAGGTGCAGCAGAGCAATCGCGTCATCGACGTGGTCGTGGTTCTGACCCCGGAAGAACGACGCGCGCCCGCGCAGATCGAGATGCTGCCTCTGCGTGCGCCCAACGGAACGCTCGTGCGCCTGCGCGACGTCGCCGACGTGTCGATGGGGTCCGGGCGCTACAAGATCCTGCACCAGGGCGGCAAGCGCATCCAGACCGTCACGGCCAACATCGACGACCGCGACCTCGACGATTTCTCGGCCGACGTGAAGCGCGCCATCGCCGAACGCGTGAAGCTGTCCGAGGGCAACTACCTCGTGATCTCGGGCGAGGCCGAAGCGTCGATCGAGGCGCGTGAACGCCTGGTCTTCCACTCACTGTTGGCCGGCTTCGGCGTATTCGTGTTGCTCTACCTCGCGTTCAACAACCTGCGCAATCTCGGCATCACTTTCCTCAACCTGCCCTTCGCCTTGGTGGGCGGCGTGGTGGCCGTGCTTTCGGGGGGCGGCTGGATGACGCTGGGCTCCCTCGTGGGGTTCGTCACCCTGTTCGGCATCACGCTGCGCAATTCCATCATGCTGGTGTCGCACTACCAGCATCTGGTGCAGGAGGAGGGCGCGCCGTGGAATCTGGACACCATGCTGCGCGGCGCCGCGGAGCGGCTGCCTTCCATTCTGATGACGGCGCTGGTCACGTCGCTGGGTCTGTTGCCGCTGGCGCTGGGTTCGGGTCAACCGGGCCGCGAGATCGAAGGCCCCATGGCGACGATCATCGTCGGCGGGCTCATCACGTCCACGGTGCTCAATCTTCTGATCCTGCCGACGGTGCTGCTGCACTTCGGCCGGTTCGAGCGCGTGGAGATACCGGAAGCGGAAACGCGATAACGACAAGCGAGATCGGAGACACGACATGGAACTCAAGGGCAAGGTTGCACTGGTGACCGGTGGCAATGGCGGGCTCGGCAGCAGGATCTGCCACGCGCCGGCGCGCGCGGGCTGCGACGTTGGGGTCGTCTATGCCCGCAGCCGCGAACCCGGGGAGGCGGTGGCGGGCGAACTGCGACAGCTCGGCGTGAAGAGCGAAGCCATCGGATGCGACGTGACGGAACCTCTGGAAGTGCAGGCGCTCGCGGATACGGCGATGCGGCAGTTCGGTCGCATCGACATCCTGATCAACGACGCCGCCTACAACAAGTGGATTCCCTACCCTGATCTGGACGCGCTGACCTTCGAGGAGTGGCAGAAGATCCTTTCGACCAACCTGACCGGGCCGCTGCTGTGCATCAAGGCGGTGGCGTCGGTCATGCGCGCGCAGGGTAGCGGACGGATCGTGAACATCTCGTCAGTCGCCGGGTTGTCGCCGACGGGGTCGTCGATCGCCTATGCCGTTTCGAAGGCCGGACTGATCCATCTGACCAAGTGCATGGCCGTCGCGCTGGCGCCGCACGTGCTTGTCAACTGCGTAGCTCCCGGTTACATCGAGGGCACGCGGGCGACTTCGAATCTCGATCCGGCCTATCAGCAGCGCTCGCGCGAGTCATCACTCCTGAAGCGCGCGGCGGACAAGGACGACATCGCGGCGCAGGTGGTGGAACTGTGCCGGACGGACAGTATCACGGGGCAGACGTTGGCGATCGATGCGGGGCGGGTGTTTCATTGATCTGCCGGTAACCGTCGGATCGTGCAGGGCTCGGTGCTGCCGAGTCGTGGTCGGCGAATGAGGCGGAGACAGCGTTCTTGTGCGGCCTCAACGTGAAAGCTGTGCGGACGGACACCGCAGGCGGACGGTCCGAACCAGCGCCGGGTTAGAGATCAGCATCTGCTGACGACTCTTCGATTGGTAACCACCCGTTTGTGCGTTTAAAACCGTCGCCCCCGCGGATACAACAAATCGCGTTGCCATTTAATAGCCACACAGATGCAAAGTGCGTCGCAGTCTCTTCGCATTCCTCCACAATTCGGTCGAATGGCTGTTCGTATGCCGGAAAATTAACATTAGATTCAATTCGCGTGCGCCGGCGTAGTGCTTGTTTACCAACGTCATGAGTTGATCCGACCGAAATTTCTTTTTCTCCCGTCTACCTGCGCCTGGCTGCAGCCGCAGGCCGCTTCGCCTTCGAAGGGCCGGGTGAACGTAGCGTCGCCGCGGCCTCTCGCAGCACTGTTAGCATCGCGTTCGCGGCGGGCGAAGGCCGGTGCTCACGCAGCGTGATGATGCCCGCTGGGCCCAGACGCAGATCAAGTTTTAGCGGCAGCATCGTCAGAATTCCCGATTCACAGTAGGGACCGGCTACCTCGGTCGCGAGGGGCGCCACCATCTCGCTCGTTCGCAGCAGGCTGATGATGATCGGTAGCGATGCGGTCTCGACGACTTGGTGTGGCAGGTCGAGGCGCTTTGCGAGAAACAGCTCGGTCAGCCGGTCTCGTAGCACGTTGCCCGGAGGGGGCAGGATCCACGTCTGGTCGGCGAGATCGCGCAACGTCAGGCCCCGCTTGCGCGCAAGCGGATGGTCGATGCGCGCGACCACCCCGTGCGGATCTTCGGCCAGGGCCTGGAAGTCCAGTCCTTCGATGCCCTTCGAGTTGTGAACACGGGCAATCACGATGTCGAGCCGTCGCTCGAGAAGCATTCGCACCAGCGCCTCGCTGAACCCCAGCTCGATGTTTATGTTGATTCTCGGATACTTGTCCTTGAGCGCGACCACGGCCATGGGAACCAGATCGGTGGCGGACGTTACCGCAGTTCCGATGGAAACATCTCCGGCCAGGCCCGATCGCGCAGCGGTGAGTTCCTCGTGCGCCTGACGCAGTTCCGCCAGAGCGTTGCGCGCATGCCGCACCAGGATTTCACCGTAGGGAGTCGGTTCGACGCCGCGCGCATGTCGGGTGAAGAGCGCAACCCCGAGGGCGTCTTCGAGCCCGGTCAGAAGTTTCGACGCTGCCGGCTGCGTGAGGAACGCGGCTTCGGCGGCACGAAGCACCGAGCGTTTCTCGTCCAGATGGACCAGTAACGACAGTTGCCGGGCGTTGAGCCGCGAGCGGGTGAGCCAGTTGGTGGAAGCGGGCGCCATGGGGTTCGTCCCTTTGCGAGAGGTATGTCAAAAACGATATACATTATGGCGACTATTTCATGTTTGGAATATTGAAGAAGGGTTAGCATCGACGCAGATCCACGGTAACGACCGCAGCCTGTCGCCGTGCGGCACCGGCTTCGCAAAACGCACTCTGGAGGCATCTGATGACAATGAACACCGCAGCGGCACCATCGAAGGATCAAGGCCGGCCGGCGCCGGCTGTCGACATGCTGGACGAGGGCATTTCGAAGGAAGAATATCGCGAGCGCGTCACCACAGTGCGCAAGGGGCTCGCCAAGGCCGGCCTCGCCGGCCTGATCGCTTTCGGCGACTGCTGGCGCGGCGCCAACGTCTCGTATTTCACCCAGTTTCGTCCGCTGGACGGCGTGTCCGATATCGCCAATGCCGTGGTGCTGCTCGGTGTCGAGACGGAGCCGCTGCTGTTCGTCTCCAGTCAATGCGTGCCGTATGCCGCGAGCGTCACCACCTTCCAGGTCTGCGATTTTCGCGAGCTGGGGGAGCGCCTGCGCACGTTCGCTGATGCGCATCGCAAGGGCAAATTGGGTCTCGCCGGTGCGGCGTACATTCCCGCCAGTGTGCTCGACCGCGTCAAGGCGGGACTGGACGGCCTCCCCCTGGAGCCGACGACCGTATTGGCCGAGATCAAGGCGATCAAGAGCGACGCCGAAGTACGGTTGTTGCGCAAGGCTGCCGCGCTGACCGATTCGGCGATGGCGGCGATCCGCGACACCCTGGCGGATGGCAAACCGCATACGGAGCGGGAACTCGCGCTCTTGGCGGATCGCGCGATGCTGGCCGGCGGGGCCGACCGCACGGCCTTCGATTCCATGGTCCAGGCGGGACCGCGTTCGGCATACAACCTCGCGCGTCCGACCGATCGGGTCGTCCAGCCCGGCGACCTGGTGATGACCGATATCGGTGCCCGGTATCGCGGCTACGTCGCCGACGGCGGCCGTGGTTTTACCTACGGGCCGACGAGCGCAGAAAAGAAGGCGATCGTCGCGGCCGCCGCCCGTGCGGTTGAAGCAGGACTCGCTGCAGCGCGTCCCGGCATGGCTGCTTTCGAGCTGAACGCAGTAATCCAGAAGGCGCTGGTCAAATCGGGCTACGAGCAATTCTCGAGCGAGGCCCGCGGTCACGGCACCGGGCATGGCACCGGTATGGATCCGGAGGAGGAAGCACCCTGGATCGGACCCGGCAACACCACCGTGCTACGGGAGAACATGGTGTTCACGCTCAAATCCACGATCACCGTGCCCAACGTTGGGGGGCTGCGCACCGAGCGAATCGTGCGCCTGAGTGCTGGCGGCGTGGAGCCACTCGACCAGTTTCCGATGGAGTTGCATTGGTGAGTGTCGGGAAGCTGCCAGACGGACAACGGTAACGCATGCGGTCCAGCTGGTGCTTTGACCGCGCATTGTTGATAGTTTGCAGACTCCCCCTGCGCTGGAAAATATGACCACACAATTCGCGCCACCCGATCCGTCGATGGTCAAGCGCATCCTGACCTCGTCGGTCGTGGGCACCGCCATCGAATGGTACGACTTCTTTTTGTACGGGACCGCTGCGGCGCTCGTCTTCGGCAAGCTCTTCTTTCCGTCGTACGATCCGCTGGCCGGCACGATCGCTGCCTTCGGAACCTTTGCGATCGGCTATGTTGCGCGCCCGTTCGGAGCCGTTTTCTTCGGCCATTTCGGCGATCGCATCGGACGCAAGGTGACACTCGTAGCAACCTTGATGATCATGGGGGTCGCGACGTTCATCATCGGCATTCTGCCGACCTACGACACGATCGGCGTCTGGGCGCCCATACTGCTTGTGACGATGCGCTTCGTGCAAGGTCTGGGCGTGGGAGGCGAGTGGGGCGGAGCGGTGCTCCTCGTCGTCGAGAGCGCGCCCAAAGGCAGGCGCGGATTCTTCGGCAGCTTTCCGCAACTCGGCGTTCCGATCGGCCTGCTTCTGTCGACCGGCGTTTTTGCTTTGGTATCGCAACTACCCGACGACCAATTCCTGGCCTGGGGCTGGCGCATCCCCTTCCTCTTGAGTGTCGTGCTGATCGGCGTCGGCCTCTTCATCCGTCTCCGCGTGATCGAGTCGCCGATGTTCGAGGGGGTCAAAGCGAGCGGCACCGTAGTCAAGGCACCGCTCATCGAGCTTCTGAGGCGCCATCCGAAAGAGATCGTGCTCGCGCTCGGCACGCGTTTCGCGACCGACATCACTTTCAACGTGATGAACGTGTTCATGCTCGCCTACGGCACCCAGCAGCTGGGGCTCCCGCGCAGCTTCTTCCTCAATGCAATTCTGATCGGCTGCACGATCGAACTCTTTACGCTGCCGCTGTTCGGCAAGCTCTCGGACCGCATCGGCCGCCGCACGGTCTACCTGATGGGCGCGGTGTTCGTCGCCATCTATGGCTTCCTGTTCTTCCAGCTGGTCGAAACCCGCGACCCGATGTACATCGTACTCGCGTACATCTGCGGTATGGCGCTCAGTCAAGCCTCGGTATATGGGGTGCAATCGACATGGTTCGCGGAGCTCTTCGGGACTCGCGTGCGCTACACGGGAGCTTCGCTGCCCTACCAGATCGCCGGGATCATCACCTCCGGGCCGGCGCCGCTGATCGCCACCTGGCTGTTCGCGACCTATCACCAGACGCTGCCCATCGCGATCTACATTGCCGTCACTGCAGTCATCAGCCTGTTGTGCGCATACTTCCTGGCGGAAACCTACAGGCGCGACCTTCGCGCGGATACTGCGCTCGGGAATTTCTAACGCGCCGCATCACCTGCCGGCGGAAGCGGGCGAAGGCCGCTGTAGCCGGTCAGGTGCATGCGGATGTTGGGCAGCTCACGCGTCGGCTCATGGATTTGCTAGCCAGTACTCTCCTCTAGTCGTTGGCCGGTTATATCCGGTCTTCGGGTCGGAGTCGAACTCAGTGCTTGCACTGAGACTTCCTCGTATCGAGGCGAATTTCCCGGTGCCACCAACGAACCGCACGGTCGAAGTCGATGTTCCTCGACGCGAACCTGTAGCGGTAGCTTCTGTAGAGCTGAGGAAGACGGACTCAAGGAACAACTTATTCCCATCCTCCAGTATCCACGTTTCGTATCCATGGCCAGGCCCACCGTTAGCACCGTAGTCGGTAAAGCCACGGAACCACATCTCTAAGACCTTCGTACCCATTATCTCGGGGGGATCCTTCGTGAAGGTACGCTGGATCTCGACAATGCGGACTTTATGTCCCGGCACATCGTCTACCTCGATCGAATAGTCCTTCAGGTACTTGCTCGTATCAGGCGGCATAGAGTAACTGTAGGTGAACTTCTGCTGCGCGTAACACTGAGCGCTCCCGAACGCGGCGACAAGGGCGAAGACGCAACCACCAAACCAAGACCAAGATGCGCGAACCATGATCCCCTCCTTTGATGTATTGGCACCACCGTATCGTGAGCGAAGCACCAACTCGCTCAATTCAATTCGTATTTCTGCCTCCCATCTTAAGCGGCCATCCCAATTCTTCTAAGCCGCCCAAAACGAATAGTCATTTATCCGACGTGCGCGAGCAGGTTGGATAAATGATGTTGGACTGAACCGCTGGGTTCAGGGTAAGGCGGTTTGGGGAAAGAATGCAGGCCGAGACCGCGAGTGGTGGCGATAGGCGGGAGTTGGCCGAGTCGAGACGCAAGGCGCACGGAGATCATGGTCCGGGGCGATCGCGAACGAGAGTGTGCGGACTATGGCAGAGGCCGTTTTGGGGGTCAATTTGCGAGCAGCGGCAAACCGAGCCCGCAGCCGGCACTGGCAAATGCAGTCGAGGCGGTCATTCAAACGGCACACGGCCGAGGTCATGGCGGTCGAGGGCGTTGCACGAGCGCGGGTGCCAGTGTCTGGACCAGGTGCAGTGCGCCGCGCCGACACAGGGGGCACTGATCGATGTCGATACCGAGCACGCGTGCGCAGAACGCGGCGGCCGATTCGAGGGCAGTCGGCTCGGGAACTGGCACCTCCAGCGCGGCACGTGCCCGAGCCAGCTTTGGCGTAGACCACCCAGTCGGTGCGGCCAAGCTCGCGCAACCACCGCTCGCGCTGAGTCGGATCGGCCAGTCCCAGCGTGCTGCCGGCGAGTCAGCAGATCACGTAGGACATCGAACAGCATCTCGGCACTCCTGATCCGCTGGGAGCCCGATTCTGAGGCGATCCGACCGGATTGGGCCGCCATCGTGCCGCCTGCGCGTTCTCGACCGGGATTGCAGCCATAATTGCAGTCCCTGCCGCATCCGCCAGTTCCGACCATGATCGAGATCCTCGACAAGCCCTCCAGCGGCGCCACAATCCGCCTGCACGCCACCGACAACGTCGTGGTCGCCCGCACCGACGTCGCCATCGGCGCGACGCTGGAACCGGACGGTCTGCGCTCGCGCAGCCAGGTGCCGGCGGGACACAAGATCGCCGCGCGCGCCATCGCGAAGGGTGAACCGATCCGCAAGTACAACGTGGTGATCGGCTTCGCCGCGATCGACATTCCGCCCGGCACGCTGGTGCATTCGCACAACATGGAGTTCCGCGAGTTCGATCGCGACTATGCGTACGGCGAGGATTACCGGCCGATTGATTTCATCCCCGAGCACGAACGTGCGACGTTCATGGGCATCGTGCGCGCCAACGGCCAGGTTGCGACGCGCAACTTCATCGGTCTCGTATCGTCGGTGAACTGCTCCGCGACGGTGGTGCACAAGATCGCGGAATGGTTCACGCCCGAGCGCCTCGCGGAGTATCCGAACGTGGACGGAGTGGTGGCCTTCGCGCACGGCACCGGCTGCGGCATGGAGGCGACGGGCGAACCCATGGACCTGCTGCGGCGTACGCTGGCGGGCTATGCGCGGCACGCCAACATCGCCGGCTGTCTGGTCGTGGGCCTGGGCTGCGAGCGCAACCAGCTTTCCATGCTGTTCCAGGATCAGAAGCTCACCGAGAGCGATCGGCTTCGCGCGTTCGTGATGCAGGAAATCGGCGGCACCCGCAAGACGATCGAAGCCGGCATCGCGGCCGTGAAGGAGATGCTGCCGGAAGCGAACAAGGCCACGCGCACGCGCGTGCCCGCAAGTCACATCACCGTGGGCCTGCAGTGCGGCGGATCGGACGGTTTCTCGTCCATCACCGCGAATCCTGCGCTCGGCGCCGCGATGGATCTGCTGGTGCGCCACGGCGGCACGGCGATCCTGTCGGAGACACCCGAGATCTACGGCGTCGAACATACGCTGACGCGCCGCGCCCGCAGCCGCGAAGTGGGCGAGAAGCTGATCGAGCGCATCCGCTGGTGGAAGGACGAGTACACCGTCGGGCGCGACACGCAGATCAACGGCAAGGTGAGTCCGGGCAATCAGGCGGGCGGTCTCGCGAACATCTTTGAGAAGTCGCTCGGGTCCTCCATGAAGGGCGGCACCGGTCCGCTGATGGAGGTGTACCGCTACGCCGAGCCGGTCACGCAGAAGGGTCTGGTCTTCATGGACACGCCGGGCTTCGACCCCTGTTCGGCAACCGGTCAGATCGCCGGCGGTGCCAACGTGATCCTGTTCACCACCGGTCGTGGTTCGATGTTCGGTGCCAAGCCGGTGCCATCGATGAAGCTCGCGACCAACTCGCCCATGTACCGCAAGCTGGAAGAGGACATGGACATCAACTGCGGCGAGATCCTGGACGGTACGGCCACGATTCCCGAGATGGGGCAGAAGATTCTCGAGCACACGCTGCGGGTAGCGTCGGGTGAGAGGAGCAAGAGCGAGTTGCTTGACCTCGGGAACCACGAGTTCGTGCCTTGGAACATCGGGATCGTGGGGTGATCGTCGGAGAGAAGGAAGGCGGCCCCCATCCCAGCCTTCCCCCACCGTTGGTGGGGGAAGGAGTGCTCATGGTTGCTTTGCCTCGACGGGGTACATCCCCTCCCCCACGCACAGCGTGGGGGAGGGTTAGGGTGGGGGCAAAGCGCCGCCCCCTAAGTCTGCCGAAACGCCAACCCGAACCGCGCCGTATCGTCCTGCTTCAGTGCCTTCACCAACACCGGCATCGATTCATTCATTGCCGCATCCAACCGCCACGGCGGATTGAAGACGAACACGCCGCTGCCGTGCAGACCGAGGCCGTCCTCCGCGGGTGCGGCGACGGTGAGCGAAACGTCGAGCCAGTCGCCGGTCGCCAGACGCTGCAGTTGACCGGGCAGCTTCTCCGATTCCGGACGCTGCACCAGCGGATACCACACCGCGACGATCCCGGTGGCGAAGCGCTGCAAGGCATCGGTCACGGCTGCCGTGACCTTGCGATAGTCGGTCTTGTCCTCGTAGGGCGGATCGATGAGGACCAGCCCCCGGCGCGAAGGTGGCGGCAGCAGCGCCTTCAGTCCGGCGAATCCGTCCTCCGCGTGCGTTGCCACGCGGCGGCCGGCCCGGGCGAAGTGCTGCTGGAGCAACCGGCTCTCCGTGGTGTGCAGTTCGAAGGCGTGCAGCTTGTCCCCCGGGCGCATCATCTGCAACGCGATCTGCGGTGAGCCCGGATAGCGGCGCAGTGCGCCATCCGGGTTGTACGAACGTACCTGCTCGATGTACTCGGCGATCGGCGCGGGCAGGTCCTTGCGTGTCCAGAGTTGCTTGACGCCCGAGTCAGCCTCGCCGCTCTTCGCCGCGAAGCCGCTGTCCAGTTCGTATCCGCCGGCGCCCGCGTGCGTGTCGACCACGGTGAACGGCTTCTCCTTCGATGCGAGGCCCTTGAGCAGCTGCACCAGCACGACATGCTTCAGCACGTCGGCATGGTTGCCGGCATGAAACCCGTGGCGGTAGCTGAACACGCGTTCAGCCGTGCCCGCGCCAGCGTTCCGCTTGCCGGAAGACCAGGTCGGGCAGCGACCGCCCGACGTGATAGGTGCTGCGCATCCAGTACGCATCGTTGCCGGCCCCGCCGATCATCCGACGCAGCACGGCGAAGGCCGGCTCGGATGCGGGTGCCGACGGGTCGGCGCCCAACGCGTCGAGCGTAGCGGCGATATCCTCGGCGATGGGGCGGCGTGCGCGTGTCATGGGGTCGATCAGTTCACCATCCAGCCCGAAGCGGCAGGCATGGAAGCGATTGTAGCCGTAGGGCAGGTAGACGTCCTCACTCACCGGTGGGCGCTCGGCGAGGATGCGCCGGGCGAGCGCCTGCGCATAGATGGCAAGTGCGGCGGCGGTCTCGACGGTGAGTGGCGTGTCGCAGACGCGGACCTCGATGGTGCCGAATTCCGGCTTCGGGCGGATGTCCCAGTAGAGGTCCTTGATGCTCTCCACCACGCCGAGGCTGCGCAGCCGCTCGAAGTAGCTGCGAAACTCCTCCCAGCGCAACACGAAGGGCGCGCGGCCGCTCAGCGGAAACGCGAGGATGGCGTTGTAGCGCGAGGAGTCGAAGGCGGTATCCACGCCCTGCAGATAGGGCGACGAAGCCGCCAGTGCGATGAAGTGCGGCACGTAGCGCGACATCGCGTGCAGCAGATACAGGGCATCGTCACCATTGGCGCAGCCGACGTGGATGTGCTGGCCGAAGACGGTGAACTGCTTGGCGAGGTAGCCGTACAGCGCCGAGACCTGATGGAAGCGCGGCTTGTCGAAGATGCGCCGCTCGCTCCAGTGCTGGAATGGGTGCGCGCCACCGCCCGACACCAGCACGTTGAGGCGCTCCGCCGCGGCCACCACCGTATTCCGCACCGAGCGCAGTTCCGCCAGCAGTGCATCGTGGCGATCGTGAATGCCGGTGCTGATCTCCAGCATACTCTGCGTGATCTCCGGCTTCACGTCGCCCGCGTGGGGCTGACGTTCGATCAGATCGATGAGATCCGACGCCGCAGGTGTCAAGTCGCAGTCGCGCGTGTTGAAGAGTTGCAGCTCCAGCTCGACGCCGAGCGTGAGCGGACGCGACTCCGAGAAGCGCAGCGGATCCGCCGCCTCCAGCGCGCTCATGCGAGAGCCGTCGATTCACCGGCACGGATGAAGGCGAAGCGCGCGAGCAGCGGCCCCGCCATCTCGAGCACCACGAGTGCGGGTACCAACACGGAGAGCAGGTCACGCGCGAGTTCCGGGAATACCGTCACGGTCTCGTGGACGAACACCAGCGCGACCGCGGACATCGGCATGAGGCCCAGCGCGACCAGCGAACCCTTGCGCGTGGAAAGTCCCGAAACCCGCGAGGTCACCAGCACGCCGATGTACTTGCCGACGTAGCGGGCGGCAACCAGCGCGATGCCCGTGATCGCTCCTGCCACGGCAATCGACAGATCGAGCGCCGCAGCCGACAGCGCGAACAGCAGCACGAGGAAGATCTGGCCGAGCGGACCGAAGTCGAGCGACACGAAGCGCCGCCGGTCGTCGATGGCGCGCAGGCTTGCACCGAAGCCGAGCAGCACCAGGGCCGACGAGAGATTGAGCCACTCGCCCAGCGCCACCGCGATCAGCACCAGTGCGAAAGCGCACACGCGCTGCACGTCGCCATAGGCGTCCAGCCGCATCAGCAGCGGCCGCGCGACAGTCGCCAGGATCAGCGCCAGCACCGAGGACCCGAAGATGAGGTATATAGGATGCGCGGCCATCACCACCCAGTCACCGTGATACTCCGCATGGAACCAGGCGAGCAGCACGCCGATGGTGATGAACGCGTAGGCGCAATCGAGCGCCGTGAGCAGCTCGACCCGCTGCGTGACCTGCCCGCTGGCGCGGAGGTCGCGCGCGAGCGTCATCACCGTGGCCGGCGACGTCGCCATCGCGATCGCGGCCGCGAACGCCGCGACCGGCGGCGAGACGCGCAGCAGCATCAGGATGGCGAACACGGCCGCGAAAGCGAGCATGGCCTCGAGCACGCTGGTGCCCGCGAGCCAGGGGTTGCGACGCAGCCAGCTCAGGTCGATGCGTTGCCCGAACTCGAACAGCACCAGGCCCGCGGCGACGTGCATGATGAACTTCAGGTCCTGCAGGGCCTGGGCGTCGAGCAGACCCGTGGCACTGGGTCCGTAGATCGCACCGGCGACGACCCAGCCGATCAGCCGCGGCAGCTTGAGTATGCGCTGGGTGATCTCGCCGGCGACCAGGGCCGCGAGCAGCACCAGCGCCGCCATGGTGAGGCTGCCCACGTGGGGCGGCCAGGAAGGAAGGAAGAACAGCGTATCCATGCCGTCACGCGCGCACGGCAATATGCTGGATGAATCGATCCATGTCGGTGTTCTCCCTCGAGGTCGGTTGCGGATTTCGTCTCCGGACGACGACGCGTCCGGGAGGACTCTCTACGGGCCCCGAGGGAAGGACCGCGGAACGCCGAAAAAGTTTGTGCAGGGCAGCGAATCAGTGTTTCAGTGACACGGGTTTTGCCAGGAGTCCTACGAGAGAAAGGGTAGGGAGGAGAAGCGCTCAACGCGGAGGACGCGGAGGACGCGGGGTAAGTCAAAACCGAGGCCTTTGTTCTTGGGTTTCCTCCGCGTCCCCCGCGTCCTCCGCGTTGAGCGCCTTCAGTCAGCTGCCGGCAGCCAGCGTCACGACAAACGTACTCCCGCCACCCGGACGCGATTCATAGCGAGCGTGGCCGCCATGCCGCCGGGCGATCTGCCGCACGAGCGCGAGGCCCAGACCCACTCCCGAGCCGGTTTCCGCCATGCCGCGGACGCGGTAGAAGGGTTCGAAGACGCGCTCCTGCTCGCTCGCCGGCACCCCCGGTCCGCGATCGGAGACCCGCAGCGTCGCGGGGTTCGTGCCCTCCACCGCCACCTCGATCGGCGTGCCGTCGCCGTAGCGCCGAGCGTTCTCGAGCAGATTGCGCACGAGCCGGCGCAACAGGCGGGCATCGCCCTGCAGCGACGTCATCGAGCCGCTCACCTGCGCGTCGAACTCGGCCGCCTCTTCGGCGACGAGTGCCAGCAGATCCACTTGCTCCATCTTCCCGACGACCGCTCCGGCATCGAGCCGGCTCGCTTCCAGCAGTTCGTCGATCAGCGCGTCCAGCTCCGCTACGTCGCGGGCAAGCCGGGCCTTCAGTTCCGGGCGCTCCTCCGCGGTCAGCAGCTCCACCGCCATGCGCATGCGCGCCAGCGGCGAACGCAACTCGTGCGACACGTTCGCGAGCAATGACTTCTGCGTGCCGACGAGTTGTTCGATGCGCGCGGCCGTTCGGTTGAAGCTCGATGCGAGTTCGGCGACCTCGTCGCGGCCCTCGACGTCGACCCGCGCGGAAAGATCACCGGCGCCCAGTGCGTCCACGCGCGCCTGCAACCGCTCCAGTCGTCCGGTGATGCGCCGGACGATGAAGTAGGCGCCACCGGCCGACGTGAGGAGGAGCAGGCACAGACCGGCCATCAGCCCCGGCCCACGCGACCGCCTCGCAGGACGGACCATCACGGTGCGCCCGTCGTCGAGCTTCAACGCCGTGGCCGGCCCGCCCGGCAGGTGCACGAAACCGCTGCCATCCAGATCGGGCGGCGGGGGAGGCAGCGGTGGTCCGGCGTGGGCCAGCAGCGTGCCGCGCGCATCGCGAACGGTCACGACCGCGGGCGTCCTCGCCGCGAGCCGGTCGACGGCGGCCTGCACTTCGGCGCGCGGCGCGTCCGGCTTCGGCAGTGCATCGCTCACCAGCACGGCCACGCCTTCAAGCATCCGATGGTCCTTGCGATCGTCGGGCAGCAGCCACCAGAACGCCGCCATCAGCAGCGCGAACAGCACGAGGATGCCGAGGAAGGCGAGCCAGATCTGGAGGTAGAGGCGGCGCATCATCTTGATGCCTGCCGCAGCGTGCTACTCGCGACGGTCTCCCTCACCCTCGGTCCCTCTCCCGGAGGGAGAGGTTGGCTGCGCCAACCTCTGCGAGGTGCATGGGGCTCCCTCACCCTCGATCCCTCTCCCGGAGGGAGAGGGAAGAACACCGCAGCGCCAAGCCCCTCTCCCTCCGGGAGAGGGGTTGGGGTGAGGGGAACCACCATCCACCCCGCAGGGGTCGGCAACGCCGACCCCTCTCCCTCCGGGAAGGGGGTGAGGGTAGACGCCGCGGATGGGCGCACATTGCGCGCGACCGGTAGTTTCATCCTAGTTCTGTTCGCGGGCGAACACGTAGCCTGCACCGCGCACCGTAAGGATGCGCCGCGGATTCTTCGGATCGTCTTCGATCGCCGCGCGGATGCGCGAGACGTGCACATCGAGGCTGCGATCGAAGGCCTCGACGCCATGGCCGCGCAGGCGGTCCATCAGCGCATCGCGCGAGAGCACGCGGCCGGCCTGGCTGGCGAGCAACCAGAGCAGTTCGAACTGATGGCTGGTGATCGAGCGTTCCTCGCCGTCAACGGAGACGACGCGTGCGTCGCGATCGATTTCCAGGCGGCCGAAGCGCAGCACCTCGCGTGGACCGTCGGAAGCCCGGCCGCGGCGCAGGATGGCACGCAATCGGGCGAGCAGTTCACGCGGTTCGAAAGGCTTCGGCAGATAGTCGTCCGCGCCGAGCTCGAGGCCGACGATGCGATCGGCCGCATCGCCGCGGGCGGTCAGCATGAGGATCGGCACGGCGGACTGCGTGCGGATATCCCGGCACACGTCGAAGCCGTCGCCGTCGGGCAGCATGACGTCCAGCACCACGGCATCGAAGGCCTCGCTGCGCACGCGCGCGAGGCCTTCGTTGGCCGTCCCTGCCTGCTCCACGCGGTAGCCCGCACGCCCGAGGTATTCGGCCACCATGGCCGCAAGCGCGCGGTCGTCCTCGATCAGGAGCAGGCTGGGACCCATCGCACGCCGGTTACGTACGCGGGCGCTCGCCGGGGCCGCCCGGTCCGCGCGGACCAGGACCGCCCGGAGGGCCGAAGCCCATGGGACCGCCGAAACTGCGCGCCAGGTCCACGAGGCCGCGGCGCTGCTCCGGTGTGAGCACGTCGGCGACGTCGGCCAGCGCGAGCGTGATCCGCTGCGAAGCGCGCTCCGCCAGATCCACTTCGGAGCGGCGCAGCGTTTCGAGGCGCGTGCGGTCCACCGAGTCGGCCGTCAATGCTTCCATCAGAGCTTCGCGGTTGCTGCGATGCGTCTCGCGCAATCCAGTGAGGTCGGTCACCGCGGCTCCCACGATCTCCTTCACCTTAACCTTCTGCTCATCGGTCGCCTTGACCTTGGTGAGCATCCAGTCGGTGGCGAAGTCCACGCGTTGGCGCATGGCTTCCGGACCCGCTCCGTGGTGTCTGCCGAAGCAGCGATGGCCGCCGGGACCGTCGTGGGAATGCCCGGCGAACACCGCCGTGCTCGCGATCAGGGTGCCGACGAGGCCACCGGTCAGCATGCCGGCGAGAAAACGACGCTTCGGCTTGGCGTCGGGGTTGCTTGGTTTCATGGCACGTCTCCTTGAAGGTGGCGCGCGGTGCAACGTGCACCGGCGACGTTGCCATGATCCCCGTCGCGACTTGCCGCCTTGTGTGCCGCATGTAAAGAAATGCAAAGCAGTCAGCGGATGGGGCCTGCTCACTTCAGGGCGCGGGCGTGAACATCGGCAGTGCCAGGAAGCCCTTGATGATGAGCGCGTTGGCCAGGTCCACGAAGATCGAGCCGCACAGCGTGATCAGCAGGAAGGCCTTCGGCGACGGCCCGTAGCGCGAGGCGAGCTGTTCCATGGTGGCCATCGCCACCGGCATCGAGCTCAATCCGAATCCGAGGAAGCCGCCGGCGGTGACGGCCGCGTCGTAGTCGCGCCCGAGCCAGCGGAACAGGAGAAAGACCGCGACGAGACACGACAGCGTGATCTGGACCGCGGCATTGATCACCAGCGGCCAGATGGTGTTGCTCACCGTCCACAGCCGCAGGCTCATCAGGCTCAGGACGAGAAAGACCTGGAGCGCCACTTCGCCCGCGTGCTCGATGGCTTCGAGGTCGAACGGGCGCCGGAAGGCATCCAGCGTGTTGCCGAGTACCACGCCGGCCAGCATGGCGGTGAGGAATCCCGGCAGCACGAAATCGTGGGCGCGGGCCCAGTCGTTGACGATCTGGCCGAGCACGACCGAAAGGCCGATCGCGAGCAATGCCGCGACCACCTGTTCGACGGTGGCGGCGCGCCGAGTGGTCTCGCCGGTATCGGCCATCCACGGCACCTGGCCGGGACGCGCGGTGCCGCCCAGCTTGTGCTTGACCACGAGGTAGCCGGCGACGGGGCCGGACACCAGCGCGCCGGTGACCACGGCGATGGTCGCTGCGGCGATGCCGACCTCCGGCGCCTGCACCAGGCCGAAATGGTCATGCGCCTCCTGTGCCCACGCCATCGCGGTGCCGGGGCCGCCGACGAACGACGCACTGCCCATCAGCAGGCCGTAGAACGGGTGCTCGCCGAAGGCACCCACCACCAGCAGTCCGGCGACGTTCTGGACGAGCAGCAGCACCACGACGGCGGCGCACAGGTAGGCGAGCGGCAAGCCGCCGCGCTTCAGCGCCGCAAGGCGCGACGCGAGGCCGATGGTAGCGAAGAAGAACAGCAGCAATACGTCGCGCAGCTCGCGCGCGAACTTCACCTCGATGTCGAAGCCGAGGTAAAGGGTCAGTGTGCCCACCGCAACGATGAGACCGCCGATCACCGGGGCCGGAATGTTGAGGCGCTGGATGGTCGCGAAGCGCCGGTAGATGCGGATGCCGACGACCAGGGCGATCAGGCCCACCAGCAGGGTGACGATCTCGGACGGGGTGAGGACAGTGGTCATGGCGAACCTACAGTTTCAGAGGTCGGACGTAGCCGGTCAATTCCAGATAGCCCTGGCCGCGCCGCTGGCCATTCTCGCGGACGCGCATCGCGCCTTCCCAGTAGACCGTACCCACGCTGAAGCGGGCGTCGAGTTCCTGATCGTCCATGAGCGGCTCGAGATCGAAGCTCGCGTCTCCCGCGTGCACCCGCATCGCGACCGGATAGACGCCGCCGGTGCGCGGACTGCGCCAGGTGCGCAGCGGTTCGAAGCGGACTTCCTGCGGGCTGAAGACGCGTCCCGATCCTCGGGGATCGCGATGGCTGCCGCCGGACCACAGGATGCCGCCGTCGCGCAGCCGGATGCGAAATGCCATCAGCGCGCCGCCGTCGTCGAAGTTGAGGCCGACCCAGTCCCACCCTTGGGCCTCCGGTGCGAGGTACTCGCTCGACCACTCGTGATCGAGCCAGGCGACGCCTTGAACCGATGCCGGTTTGCCATCGATGGTGATCGTCCCCGCCGTGGCGAGGTGAGGGCGGCTGTAGTAGTAGCTCGACTGCTCCGGGCGCGGACCCTTGCGGCTCACTCCGCGATCGCCCTGGAGCACGAGCGTCTGCGTCGCCGAGAACGTCAGTTCCATGGTGAAGGTGTCCGCCGCGATCCGTGTGCGATACCGCTCGCCGTCCAGCACCAGCGACCAGTCGTCGATGTGCACCGCAGTCGTCGTGGCGGAGACTTCCGCAAGGCCCAGCCCCGCGCGGGCCGAACGCTGATCGTGACGCAGCCGGCCGTGCGTCGGGTCGGCGATGGCCGCATGAGCGAACAGCAGCTGCTTCGGTGCGAACCCGCTCGGGTTCTCCTCCTGCAGACCGGGACGGTTGCGGAAGAACGTGATCTGGATGCCGAACTCGCGTCCACCGGCATCCCGGACCTGACCGGTGATGTACCACCACTCGGTGCGGAAGTCGGGATGAGCCCCGTGATCGCGCGGGAACACGAGCGGGACTCCCGACCGAACCTGCGGGTACCGCACCTGACCGAGCGCGGTCGTGGCCATCGCGTACCACGGCAGGATCAGGATGGTTCTACGCTTCACCAGTCTTCCTTCACCGCGCGCACGGCATCGCCTGCCATCGCCTGACGGCCGGCGAACACGGCGGTGATGGTGGCGAGCATCAGCATGACCGCGATGAACAGGGCGAGGCCGGCCACGGGCACGTGCAGCTGCATGCCCCAATGGAACGACTGCCGGTTCACCACGTGGATCAGGATGAGACTCATGGCGAAGCCGAGCGCCACCCCGATCAGCAGTCCCACCGCGGCTACGATGAAGCCTTCGGTCGCGAGCATCCGCGCGATCTGCCCGCGCAATACGCCCACGTGGCGCAGCATCCCGAACTCGCGACGGCGGGCGAGTACCTGGCTGCCGATCGCGCTCGACAGTCCGACCAATCCGATCAGCACGGCCGCGGCCTCGAGCGCATAGGTGACCGTGAAGGTGCGATCGAAAATGGAGAGCGATACCGCGCGGATCTCGCCTGGCGTCGCAAACTCCACGGCATCTTTGCCTGCGATGACTTCGACGGCGCTCTGCACGTCGGCTGCCGAGGTTCCCGGCGCTAGCCACATGCCGGCATCGTTGGCGCTGCGATCGTTGGCAAGGGCGATGTAGATCGCGCGATCGATCAGCACCGCGCCGTTCTGCCGCGCGTAGTCGCGCCAGATGCCGGCCACGACGAACTCGTGGTTGCGGCCGTTCAGCGGAACCTCAATCTTTCCTCCCGGCGTGAAGCCGTAGATGGCCGCGGTCTGTTCGCTCAGCCACGCGCGCGGCAACGATGGATCGGTTGTTGCGATCGAACCGATGAGCGGCAGGCGGCGCTCGGCATCGAGATCGACGCCATCTCGGGCGAGCAGAGTCACTCGCGGCCGCTGCGGATCGAGCAGCACCTGTTGCCAGCGCAGGAACTCGATCCGCGCGATACCCGGGACGTTGCGGATTCGTGCCTGATCCGATTCGGTGAAGAAGGCGCTGTCGCCGCCACTGCTCGACCGCAGATACAGATCGGCAGGCAGGACCGCTCCGAGCCACGCATCCACCGACGTGCGGAAGGAACTGACCATCACCGCCATCGACACCGACAGCCCTACGGCGGCGACGATCGCCGCCAGACTGAGGGCCGCCTGCGCCGGGCGGGCACGCAGCTGTTCGAGCGCCAGCGCAACCGGAATTCGCCGAACCGTGGGAATGCGCGCCAGTGCAAACGCCGTGAGCGCCGGCAGCGACAGGATCGTACCCATGAGCAATGCGGCGATGGCTAGATAGCCGAACACCGGCAGATCGTCGACCGGTGGGAGCGCCGAAGCGGCAGCGCCGGCACCCAGACAGGCGATACCGATCCACGGCGGGCGCAGCGCCGCAAACGCGCGCTGATCGTCGCCGCTCTTGAGTGCCGCGGCGGGCGCTGCACGAGCCGCCTCGAGGGCGGGACCCAGACTGCCGACGACGGCCGCCACGACACCGAGCCCACCGAACGTCAGCGCGGCGACGGGGCTCACCCGCAGCACGGGCGCGATCCCGCGGAAGTACCCGGCACCGAGATCGGCTCCGACGATCTCCATGGCGATGCGGGCCAGGGCCAGCCCGCCGGCGAGGCCGAGCGCGGCCCCCACGATGCCGAGCAGCAGTCCTTCTGCGAGCAGCAGGCCGGCGATCTGTCCGCGCGTGCAGCCCACCACCCGCAGCAGCGCGATCTGCGCGCGCCGTTGCGCAACGGACAACGCTTGCGTCGAAAACACCAGCAGTCCGCCGGTGAACAGCGCCACCAGCGCCAGCACGTCGAGATTGACGCGATAGGCGCGGGTCATGCGGTCGGTGGCGGTGCCGGCATCGCGCGGTCGCTCGGCCGTCAGGCCGGGAGCCAGGTCGAGTGCGGCGACGAAGCGCTCCACGTCGACATCCGAGGCAAGCCGCAGATCCACGCGCGAGACGCGGCCGATCCGATCGAACAACGTCTGGGCGGCGCCGATGTCCATCACGGCGACTCGGCCAAGCGAGGCTTCGCCGGTGAGCGCACCGGCCACGCGCAGGCCGTGCCGTGCGAGACCGCTTTGCAGCGTGAGCGTGTCGCCGGATTTCACGCCGAGCCAGTCCATCGCAGCCGGCGAGAGGAACACCGTGTCGGCGCGCAGCGAATCGAGCAGGTCTGCGCCTTCGGCGAACAGCGCCGGCTGCAGGCGGCCGGCCCGGAACACGTCGAGGCCGATGACGCGCAGCGGTTCTTCGCGGCCGGGCAACTTCGCGTCCACTTCCAACGCCGGACTGGCCAGCGCCACGCCATCGCGCCGGGCGAGACCGACGTAGATGGATTCGTCGAAGCCCTGGCGCGGACCGCGCACGGTGACGTCGGCCTTGCCGGCCAGGGTCTGCGCCGCGCGCGTGAACTCGCTGATGGCCGAACCGTTGATGAGTTGCACGGCGAAGCCGAGCGCCACACCCAGCGCGATGGCGACCACGCACAGGAGCGAGCGGCCCGGATGCTGCAGGATCGGGCCGATGAGCAGCCGTCCCGTCATTTCGGTGCCTCGGCCGTGAATCCGGCCGCCGTCAGGCGCAGCACGCGATCGGCCGTGGCGGCCGCGCCGTCGGAGTGGGTGACCAGGATTGCTGCCGCACCGCCGGCCTTCACGCGGGTACACAGGAGGCCGAGGATCTGCGCGGCATTGTCGGGGTCGAGGTTGCCGGTGGGCTCGTCCGCCAGCACCAGCATGGGTTCGTGGATGAGGGCACGTGCGATCGCGACACGTTGCAGTTCACCACCCGACAGTTCGCGGGGCAGGCTCGTTCCTCTGCCATCCAGTCCCACGGCTGCCAGCATCTCATCGACCCTGCGCGCGCGTTCTTTCGGTGGCACTTCGAGCAGCGCGAGCGGCAACTCCACGTTGCGGGCCACATCGAGATAGGGCAGGACGTGGAAGGCCTGGAAGACGAAGCCGATCTTCTCGCGCCGCAGACGGGTGCGTCCGTCATCGTCGAGAGCGGCGAGTGCGATGCCGGCGAGTTCGATGGTGCCGGTGTCGGGTGCGTCGAGGCCCGCGATCAGGTTGAGCAGCGTGGACTTGCCCACGCCGGACTCGCCCATGATCGCGACGTACTCGCCGCCCTTCAGGTCGAGGCTGACGTCGTGCAGGACGTCGCGCGAGCGCGGGCCCGGGTAGGACTTCGAAACGTGGCGGACGGAAAGCACCGCGGCAGGATACCGGAGCCGCCGGAGCCTTCAGTCAGCCGGGACACCCCGGGCGACGCTTGCCGGCTACGTACTCGTCGATCAGCGCGCGATAGCGCTCGCGCCCGAAACTGTCGAAATGTCCGCCGTGGACCACTTCCACCGGCAGCTCGCGCAGCCGCTGCATGGTCTCGAGGTACGTCGGGATGTTCGAGTGATAGGCATCGTCCACCAGCAGCCCGTCGTACACCGCGTCGCCTGAGAACAGTACGCCGGTGGCCTGCTCCCAGAGGGCGATGGAGCCCGGGGAGTGTCCCGGCACGTGGATGACCTCGAAGATCCGGTCGCCGAGATCGATCACGTCGCCCGCAGCGACCAGCCGCGTCGCCGGTGCCGGCTGCACCCGATAGCGGCTCTGGTCGTAGCCATCGGGCGGCAGCCGCTCGAACATCTCGACCACGGCATAGCGATCGGCGAGATTCCAGTCGTTCCGCGGGTCGGCGAGGATGTGGGCCTCGGCAGCGTGACACAGCCGCTGCGCGAACTCGTGGTGGTTGCCGACGTGGTCGAAGTGGGCGTGGCTCGCCACGGCGAGGGTTTCGCGCTCACCCAGCCAGGCGAACTGGCGCTTGAGGCTCACCACGCCCATGCCGCTGTCGATCAGCAGATCACGGTCGCGTCCGCGCACGTGCCAGATGTTGCAGCGGTAGAACGGATCGATGAAGTGCTCGTCGATGTGGGTGATGGCGTGTGCGAGATGTCGCACGCGGAACCAGTCCTTCGCGTTGGCTCGTGGTCGGTCCATTACCTCAGTCCTCGAGCAGCACGAGACCGCTGCGGCGGGCGCTGATGGTCACGCACTCGCCGGCGGGCAAAGGCTGCGGCTCGATCTTGGCAAGCAGGCGCAGGCCATGGATGTTGCTGCCGGCGATGCGCTGGAAGCTGCCCTGGAAGATGCAGTCCTCTACCTGCATCTCGCCCAGCGGCTGGTCGCCGTCGGCGCAGCGGCCGATGCGCAACGCTTCGGGTCGCAGCGCGATGTGGACGAGCGATCCCACGCGGCGATCTCCGGGCACCTCGATCCGCCCGCAGACGGAGTCGACGGCGATGCGGCCATCGGCAGACACCGCCACGGCACCCTCGATGACGGTGCTCTCGCCGAGGAAGTTGGCGGTGAAGCAGGTGCGCGGACGCTCGTATACGCGGGTCGGCGGACCGATGTCCTCGATGCGGCCACGGTTCATGATGACGATCAGGTCGGCGATGGCCATCGCCTCTTCCTGGTCGTGGGTGACGTGCACGAAGGTGCGGCCCTGCGAGCGCTGGATGTGCCGCAACTCCTCCTGCATCTGGCGGCGCAGGCTCAGGTCCAGCGCTCCCAGCGGTTCGTCGAGCAGCAGCAGGGCCGGTTCGGTCACGAGCGCCCGTGCGAGGGCGATGCGTTGGCGCTGTCCGCCGGACATGGCCGAGATGGCCCGGCCGCCGAAGTCCTCCAGGCCGACCAGCTTCAACGCGGCAGCCACCCGCTGAGCAATCTCCGCCTTCGGGACGCCGCGCACGGACAGCCCGAACGCGACGTTGCGGGTGACGCCGAGGTGCGGGAACAATGCGTAGTCCTGGAACACGGTAGCCGTCGGGCGCTTCGCCGGCGGCACGAGCGTCACGTCCGCATCGCCGATCAGGATCCGGCCTGCGCTCGGCAAGGTGAATCCGCCCAGCATCGACAGCACGGTCGTCTTGCCGGAACCCGAAGGGCCGAGCAGCACGACGTAGGTGCCTGGTGGGACGTCGGAGGAAACGTCGTCCACGGCCGCGACCGTGTCGTAGCGCTTGCTGACGCGTTCCAGCTTCAGCTCAGCCGGCTCGCGCATCGCCCCTCCTGCGCAGGAGAGCCACTTCGAACACGATGCCCGCGGCGAGCGAAGCGAGGAACACCAGCGTTCCGGCAGCGTTGGTCTGCGGATTGAGGCCGGTGCGCAGCATGCCCCAGATCACGACCGGCAGTGTGGGGTCGAAGCCCGAGAGCAGGAAGGCGACGATGAATTCGTCCCACGAGAACGTGAGCGAAAGCAGAAATGCGGCCAGGATCGCCGGCCGCAGCAATGGCACGGTCACACGCAGGAACACCTGCAGCTCGGTAGCCCCGAGATCGCGCGCCGCCTGTTCGAGCCGCGCCTGATCGCGGTCGAACTGCCCGTAGACCACCGCGAATGCGAGCGGCAGGTTGAGCACCACGTGGCCGATGCCGACGGCCATCAGTGACTTCCCGATACCCACCGCCGAGAACGCCACGAGCAATCCAACGCCGATGACGAGATACGACACCGCGAGCGGCAGGAACAGCAGCGCTTCGATGGCCCGCTTACCCGGCACGCGATGCCGCGCGAGCCCCCACGCAGCGAGCGTTGCAAGCAGCGTGGCTACCAGCGAAGAGAGCACGCCGACCACGATGGAGTTGAGGCCCGCCGACGTGATGCGGTCGCTCTCGAGCACCTTGGCGTACCAGGTGAGCGACGGACCCTCGAAGGGGGGCACCGGGACCTGGCCGGCGTGGAACGAGAACAGCACCAGCACGGCCACGGGCAGGTAAATGAACACGAACAGCGGACTCATCACGAGCACGCTGATCCAGTCCCAGCCGCTGCGCGATGCGTTCATGTCCTGCGCGCCGTGAGCCATCGGGCCAGCGCGAGGTAGGCTGCGGTGACCAGCACCATGAGCAGCATCGACAGCGCAGCGGCCATGGGAATGTCGGCGCGCCGATTGATCTGGAGCAGGATGACCTGCGGCATCAGCAGCTCGGTGTTGCCGCCGAGGATCTGCGGTGTCACGTAGTCGCCGATGGCGATGACGAACGTGAGAAACGCCCCGGCCGCGACACCCGGCATCGACAAGGGCAACGTGACGCGCAGGAAGGTCTGCAATCCGCTGGCACCGAGATCAGCCGCGGCGCGCCGCAACTTGGGATCGATGCGCGCAAGGCTTGCGTAGATGGTGAGCGTGCACAGCATCACGAAGAAATGCACGAAGCCCAGCACGGTGGCACCGCGATTGAACGAGAGAGCGATCGGCTCGGCCACGAAGCCGGTCGCAATCAGGAAACGGTTCACCACGCCGTCCGGCGCCAGCACCAGCAGCCATGCGTACGAACGCACCACGTACGACGTCCAGAACGGCAGCACGGCCAGCATCAGCCATGTGCGCTGCCGGTGGGGCGATACTCGCGTCGCGATGACGTAGGCGAGCGGGTAGGCGAGGATCACCGAGATCACGGTGACGATCAGCGTGACCTCCACCGAATTCCAGAGCGCCAGCCGGAAGGTGTCCTGTTCGAGAAAACGGCGGTAGTTGTCGAAGCCGGGGTCCGTGACCAGGACCCCGCCTTCGCGCCGGAACAGGCTCCAGACCAGGATCGCTGCCGATGGCAGCACGAAGAAGGCGATGGTCCACAGCGTCGCGGGCAACGCGAGCGCGAATCCGCGCCGCGCATCGCGCCGTGCACCACGCGCCTCCGCCGACGGAACCGATGCCCCGCTCGCGGCGAGGCTTCCGTTCATCGCGATGCTTCCGGGCCGACGGCTACTTCTGCAGTACGTCGGCCCACATGTCCTGCATGGCCTTGTCGAAGGCTTCCGTCGGCGACGGGTAGGGATAGGACTTGGCGAGGAACTTCGGCTGTTCGTCCCAGCGCAGGGTCTTCTTCTGCGCGGCGGTCAGGGCGGCCTTGCCGTTGGCCGGCATACCCCAGTAGCACGATGACGTCGCGAGCTTCGCCTGGCCTTCGGGCGAAAGCACGTACTGCACGAACGCCGTCGCTTCCTTCTTCTGCTTCGACGCCGCGAACACGCCGATGGCCTGCTGCCAGCGGATGCCGCCCACGTCGGGCAACACCCAGTCGAGATTGGGCTTCTCCGCCATCAGTCCGGCGACGGAATATTCGCCGCCGCCCGCAACGATGGCGACCTGTCCGGTGGCGAGTGCGGTCTGCGACGTGGTGACGTCGCCGACCAGAGCCGAGTTGGCGCGGATGGCCTTCAGCTTCTCCTTGATGGCCGGCAGGTCGGCGTCGGTCAGCGTCTGCGGCTTCTTGCCCAGTGCCACGGCCACCTGCCCGATGACCGGCAGGTAGTAGTCGTACACCGCGATCTTGCCCTTGTACGCCGGATTCCAGAGCGTGGCGATGTCGCGGGCCTTGTCGGCCGGCACCTTGGACTTGTCGAAGGCGATGGCGTTGTAGCCGAACTTCTCCGGCACTGCGTACATCTTGCCCTTGATGACGTGATATTCGGGCAGTCTCACCACATCCGGAATGTCGGCGAGCGGAAAATCCTTCGGGTTGAGTTCGGCGAGCAGGCCGCGCTCGACGACGCGGCGCACGTCGGTGGAGTCGACCACGAAGACGTCCCAGTCGCCCGGCTTCGACTGCTCCAGCAGCGACAGCGCTGTGCCTGTCCCCTCGTAGTCCTTCACGTTGACCTTGATGCCGGTCTTCGCCGTGAAGGCCTTGAGGAACGGTTCGTCGGTGTGGTCGCACCACACGAGCGCGTTGATCTGCCCGGCGGCGAGGGCGGGGCTGGAGGCCAAAGCGAGGCAGAGTACGGCGCCGAGGGCGCACCGCACGCGAAGCCAGGGTCCGGTCATGATAGGTCTTCCTGTGGAAACGATTGTGTTCAAGGCGATGTCGTCGACGGCGACCGGACGCCTGCCGTGAGCCCGTCGGGGCCCCGCGGTGGCGTGCTCTGCTCCGGAACTGGACCCGGAGGACGCACGGACGAAGGATGAGATCCTCGGTGCCGCAGTATAGCGGGAGGGCGGCCGATCCTCAGCCGTCGCGACGCAACTGCTTGCGCGGATGTGACGACAGGTCGACGACGTCCGCGCCCGCATCGGCTTCGATGCCTTCGGCGGCCTGCTGTTCGAGCAGCGTCCGGTACTGACGCTGGCTGGCCTCCGACGGCGGGATGCCCAGCACGACCGAGAGGATCTGCTTCATGCGCCGGTAGGCGCTGATCGCCTCGGTCCGCCGGCCGGTGCGTTCATAGCAGCGCATGAGACCCCGGTGGAAGCCTTCGACGACGGGATCGGCCTCGATGCCGCGCAGGTAGCAGCGGATCGCACTGGCAGGGTCTTCGGCGTCTTCGAGAGCGGCGCCGCAGTCCGACAATGCATCGATGAACCGCCCGCGCAGGCGTTCGCGCGTTGCGACGCTCCAGGGTTCGCTTTCATCTTCGGGGAGGAACGATCCACCGTAGAGCGCGAGCGTCCCGGCGTCGGCCAGCTTGTCCGGCGCGAGTCGGCGCTCGAAGGCCTGGGCATCGACCCAGCACAGCTCCGGATTGAGCGACATGCGCCCGCCTTGATGCAGAATCGCCTCGGTCATGCCGAGCAGACGGCGCAGGCGGACGAGCGTGATCGAAAGCGCGTTGGCCGCGGCGTCGCCGTCATCGTCGGGCCACAGCGCATCGCACACCGCCTGCTCCGGCACGTCGCGCACGCCGAACGCGATGATCGTCTTCAGCAGCGACAGGGTCTTGCGGGGGAGCTTGCGCGGAAACTCGAGGCGATTGTCGTTCACGTACACGTCGAAGCGGCCGAGCGTCACGATGCGGATGGGCCAGGGCCACGTGTCCGGCGCGTTCTCGCGGGGCTTCAATCGGAACAGGGGGATCAGTTCGCGGACCAGTTCGGTCTCGATGCCGGCCTCCAGGGCGCGGGCGAAAAGGCGTGGCATCGCCCAGTCGGCGAAGCGAAGGTAGTAGCGGTCGTTGTCTCGGTGCGCCAGCGACAAGGCTCGCGCGAGTCCGTCTCGCGCGGCCGCAGCCTGTCCGCGCAACTCGGCGAGACGTGCTTCCAGAAGCGTCACGACGGGTTGGTAGCAACGGAAGACCGGCGTACGGTCAACCAGGTTGCGTGCGTGAGCGATGATCGGTCCGGCATCTGCCGGACGCTCCAGCTCGAGCAGGATGTCGGCCCCGGACAGATCGAAGATGACCTCCTGGAGGCGGGAGTTCACACGCTTTGCCATCGAGTTCGCAAGCAGGGCGCGCTTGACGGCGTCTTCGGCGTAGCCTCGGTGGGTGGATTGCCGCGCCCGGAACAGGAGGATCTGGGCTTCGTGCATGACCTCACGATGGGTGGCGCGCGGCATGGCTTCGGCCGCAGCAAGGGTGGTATCGGCTGCTGACCATCGCACGGCGCGCCACTCGATCGTGAACTTCCACAACGTGAGCGCGAGTCGGACAGCGCGCAGCGCGTTGACCTCTGCAAGGGCCAGGCCGCGCCCGATGCTGTCGAGCGCGTCGTCGTAGCGCGCTTCCTGAAATCTGAGCCAGCCGACCTGGCCGTAACACCAGGCCGCTTCCGACGGGCTGGCCGTGGGTCTCGCGGCAAGGGTCAATGCTGTGTCCGCGAAGCGGTCGCCACGCTCGAAGTCGCCGGACAACCCGCTCACCACCAGTGCTCCGAGCGCGGCTCCGAGCGCCACGTCGGGATCCGTACAGGTCGGCAGCAGCGCTTCGACGCGCAGGTACGAAGGCTCCAGCAAGGGATGCCAGGGCCTCGCGTGGAACAACGTCATGCAAAGCGTGCCCTGAATGCGCAGTTCGGCTTCGACCGAGGCGAATCGCGACGTACGCCCGATCTCGGCGAGGTACTCGTCGAGCCATCCGTCCATCGCATCGAGAGCATGGAATCCGAGGAACGCGCCGCCTACCAGGGCGGTCAGGCAGTCCAGCAGGCCGTCACGGTCGTCGCTGGTCCTGAACAGCTGCGCAGCGCGTTCGAGCACCCGGGTGCCGTTTTCCGGCTCGGTCTGCAGGAGCGAGCGTCCCTGCCAGTAGGTGAGCCGTGGTCGCGAAGTGCGACGATCCTCGGGCAGAGCATCAACCCAACGGCGCAGCGTCTCGCGCCGGCCGCTCCTCAGGAGTCGCTCGGCGTGCGCAAGTAGCAGGCCTTCCGCGGCATCCCATTGGCCATGGGTGAGCCGAAGATCCATGGCGGCTTCGATGTTGCCCATCGCCTCGAGGGCTTCTGCGGTGCGTGCCACATGCTCCGCGGACTCGACCGGTCCGTAGGTCAACAGGGCGCGTGTGCGGAGGAAGTCGAGGAACAGCGCGTGAAACTGGTAGGACGGCTCCGATCCCGGGCGCCGGTCGGTGAACAAGCGGCGGCGGTACAGTTCCTCCAGCAGCGCTGGTGCATCCGGATCGCCGCTCAGGGTTGTCGCCAGTTGCGCAGTCACCCGGGGTAGGAATGCAACGGAGAGCAGGATCCCGCGCCGCGCCGCCGACGTCTGGTCGAAGATGAGATTGGCGAAGTAGGTGAAGACGGATTCGCGCGTCTCGGATGGTAGCTCGCGCGCGGTGCCGTCTGCATGCTCCAGGCGCTCCAGCATCAGCGTGATGCCGGCGGCCCACCCGTGGGACTGGTGGTGCAGCGCCTGCACCAGCCAGCCTTCGGTCACGCCACGCTTGGCGCACATGGCGACGACTTCGTCGCGGGTGAGCTGCAGCCGGTCCCATCCGATGGTGGTCATGGTTCCGTTCGCGGTAAACGGCACGAACGACGGCGGCGCGTCGGTGCGACTCACCGCGACGATGGTGCAACCGCGCGGGGTCTGCCGGATGCATTCGTGCACGATCTCGTGCAGAGCGGTTTGTTCAGGGGCATCCTGGTAGTTGTCCAGGACGAGCGCCGCGCCGGCGGGCAGGAGCGCGAAGAGGGCACGGAAGTAGAGCCGCGAGAAGCCGGCGAGGTCGCCGAGGTGCTCCGGCGCGAACCGGGGCAGGGCTCCCGGCGCTTCGGCGACGAGCGCATCGGCTGCGCGGGCCAGGTGGTCGAAGAGCGCCGCCGGGTCGGCATCCTCGGCGTCGACCTGATACCAGATGGCAGGGATCGCCCGGGTCTCGAGCCACGTCGCGACGAGCGTGGTCTTGCCGGCCCCCGGTGGCGCCGCGATCCACAGCAGCGGGCGACCGCGATTGTCGTCGAGCAGCGCGAACAGGCGTTCGCGTGCGACGACATCGAAGAGTCGCGGGGGACTGACCTTCGCCGGCAACGTCTTCCTGCCCATGCGCATGCCTCCGACCCGCCTGGACCACGCTGCACTCCGGTGCGCAACCTGCGCGCGCACCGGTCCTGATTCAGCTCATTTCAGCTCGTACGTTCCCTTGTTGCCGTTGCATACCTGGAACGCCGCGTCCTTGGACGTCGGCCAGAACTCGACCTTGTACTCGCCCTTGATCGTCATGCCATCGTACTTCCCCGACCCCCAGGGCGAAGTGTAGGTCCCGCCGCCGCCTTCGGGGCTGTCGGTGTACTCGAGCCACCATTTGTCGCCGTCGAGATCGATCATCTCGCGCATGCCGAAGCCGCGCTGGCGGCCATTCAGGTTCATGTACGTGCCGTAGCACACCCCCGAGGTGCGATCGAACGCCCGACCCGGCGGATTCGTGAGGACGTTCGCAATGCCTTCGTAGTGGCTCACCATGTTCTTGTCGCCATCGTTCAGGCCCTTCGCCTGATCGACCACGCAGAAGGTGAACTCGTAGCTGCCCTTCTTCGCCATGTTCACCTTGCCCGCCAGCGCTCCGCCTGCCAGGACCATCGAACCCACTCCGATGGCCACCGCCGTGCATGCCTTCATCATGTCTCCTCCTCGTCTGATGCGTTCGTCGGGAAATTGCGGCGGGAAGAAGGCAGGGCCCGCAGCACCTGCCACAGGACGTCGGGCGAACGGAACCCGATTCGTTCGCCCGTGGTCACGTCCTCGACGATGCCGGCAACCCCCTCGGGGTCTCGGCGATACACCCGGACGATGTAGAGCCCGAGTTCGCTCATGGGCCGTTCCCCTCCTTGCGCCGAGTCACGGTAGCCGGGGGCGGGGTACGTATCGACTTCGGATTCGCAACGGCGTCCGGTCGGGAGAGTCGGGCAGACGGGATTGACATTGGTTTTATTTGAAATAAAATAAAACCAATAAGCATCCATCACCGGTGGAGATCCCTTGGCTTCGCGTTCCTACCGCATCGACAAGAGACGGCAGCTCCAGTCCGAGACGCGGGCACGCATCGCCGCTGCCGCCGCCGAGCTGCATGCGGTCAAGGGCGGGGTCGCCACCAGCTATGCCGAGATCGCGCAGCGCGCCGGTGTGTCGCTACCGACGGTCTACAACCATTTCCCGAACATGGGGGCGTTGATCAAGGCCTGCACCGCGCACGTCGCAGCGCGCGCACCGATACCGGCGGTCGGGCGGATCCTCGAAGCCGCGGATCTGCCGGCGGCCGCGGAGCTGCTCGTTGCGGACATGGACAAGCTCAACGCCTACTTCGAGCCGTGGCTGGTGTGGCGCGAAGAGCGGGTCGTCCCGGCGCTGGATGAAGTGATGACGCGGGGGCGCAAGCAGCAGACCGCGATGCTGGCCAACCTGTTGTCGAAACATCCGGTATCGGCTGATCCGCATGAACTGGCGGCCGTCTGGGAGACGCTGCTCGGTTTCGACGTATGGCACCGCATGGTGCGCGAACACAAGCTGCCGCGTACCAAGGTGCGTGCGATCCTGCTGCAACTGTTGCTGGCTGTCGTCGGACCGCAGCCTGCCGTGACAGTCCATCCGCGTCCGAGGAGAAAGCCATGAGCACGATGCCTGCCGCTTCGATCGCCGAGGTCGCCCCCGACACCTATCGCATCAGCGTCCCGGTACTTCCCGAGTTCCTGCCGGGCGGATTCTCGTTCAACCAGTACCTCGTGGTCGACGACAAGCCGCTGCTGTTCCATACCGGCCCGCGCAAGCTGTTCGGCGCAGTGCGCCAGCAGATCGAGAAAGTGTTGCCGATGTCTGAGCTCCGTTACATCGCCTTCTCGCACGTCGAGGCCGACGAATGCGGTAGTCTGCCCGGGTTCCTGGCGGCGGCACCGCTGGCGCGACCAGTCTGCAGCGCCATCGCGGCTCTGGTATCGATCAGCGATCTGGTCGACGTCGAACCCATCGGTCTGGCCGACGGCCAATCGATCGAACTGGGTCGCCGCCGCCTCACGTGGCAGTCGACGCCGCATCTACCGCACGGCTGGGAATGCGGCTATCTCTTCGACGAGACCACGCGCACGCTGTTCTGCGGCGATCTATTGACGCAGCCGGGCATGGGCGAGCGAGCCATGACCAGCGAAGACATCCTCGGACCGAGCGAAGCTATGCGCCACGCCATGGACTACTACGCCCACGGCCGCGACTCCGGCGCCCTGTTCGAGAAGCTGGCTCAGCTCGGTCCCGAGCGGCTTGCCTGCATGCACGGCAGCGCCTGGCAGGGCGACGGTGCAGCGATGCTGCGAGCGCTCGGGCGCGCGGTGTTGCAGTGACCTCGCGCGGAGGATGGCACCCGAACCCGTCAGGCGGGTTCGGGCAAAGTCCCCATCTTGCCGAGCGCGTAGTCGCGCTGTGCCTCCATGATCTCGTCGCGGGTGTTCATCACGAAGGGTCCCCACGAGAAAACCGGCTCGTTGATCGGCGCCCCGGCCAGGACCAGCAGTTCCGCACCCTCGGCGCTATAGAGCTCGACGCTGCCGCCTGATCGCGGCAGGAGCGCCATGTGGCGTCCGCGCACGCGCGCCGATCCGACCTCGGCATCGCCCGAGACGACGTATACCAGGGCGTTGTGAGCTTCGGGCAGATCGACACTCGCCGTACCGTTGGCCTTCACCGTGACGTGCAACAGGGTGACCGGCGTGAAGGTCTTCGCCGGGCCGGTGGCATCGCGATGGGTGCCGGCCACGACGCGAACGCGGCTGAGCACGTCTTCGACCACGGGAATCGTTTCCGCGGGCAGGTCCTGGTATCCCGGCGTCGCACGCTTGTTCGTGCGCGGCAGGTTGAGCCAGAGTTGCACGCCATGCAGGCTGCCGCCGCGTTCGACGAAACTCTTCTCGCGGTATTCCGCATGAACGATACCGGCGCCGGCGGTCATCCACTGCACGCCGCCGGGCCGGATGAAGCCGTGGCCGCCGTTGGAGTCGTGATGCTCCATCGCACCGTCGAAGATGAGCGTGACGGTTTCGAAGCCGCGGTGGGGGTGCGGATTCAGCCCACCGGAATCGCCAGGTGCGATACGGTCGGGACCAAAGTGGTCGAGCATGAGCCACGGATCGACGAAGTCGATTTCGCGTCCCGGGAACGGCCGATCGACGACGAGGCCCGGCGCGGGCTCGGCCTTGCGCGCCGGGATCACTGCCAGAGGTTGTCTGCTCATGGTTGCCTCACGCCATGTCGAACACGATGACTTCCGCGTTCTTTGCGTTGCCGAGCTTGAGGCTCGTTTCGGCCACGACCTTCAGGCCGTCGCCGGCGCCGAGCTTGCGCCCGTTCACTTCCACTTCGCCGCGCGCCACGTGCACGTAGGCCCGATGGGAAGGATCGACGGGCTGCTCGACTTTATCGCCCTCACCGAGCAGCCCGGCGTACATCCAGGCGTCCTGATGGATCCGCACCGAGCCGTCGCGCCCGTCGGGCGAGGCGACCAGCCGCAGCCGGCCCTGCTTGTCCTCGGCCGGGAAGTTCTTCTGCTCGTAGCTGGGCGGGATGCCGCGAGCCTTCGGCTCGATCCAGATCTGCAGGAAGTGGACGAGATCCTTCGGCGAGTGGTTGTACTCGCTGTGCGTGACGCCCGTGCCCGCACTCATGCGCTGCACGTCGCCCGGCTTGATGACCGAACCGGTGCCCATGCTGTCGCGGTGCTCCAGCGCGCCGTCCAGCACGTAGCTGATGATCTCCATGTCCCGGTGCGGATGGGTACCAAAGCCCATGCCGGGCGCCACACGGTCCTCGTTGATCACGCGCAACGTACCGAAGCCCATCTCGCTCGGGTCGTAGTAGTCGGCGAAGGAGAACGTGTGGAAGCTATCGAGCCAGCCGTGATTGGCGTGACCGCGATCGTTGGCTTTGCGGACTGCGATCATGATTCCGTCCTTTCAATCAATTTTGCAGTTGGGGCTGCGATAGGACGGTAGTTTGGGTGTAAGTGGTCGGTTTCAATACGGAAAGTTTCGAAGCATTTATTCGAATTGTTAGAACGAATAGGCGGGTCTCAGCGCCGGGACACCTGCGAGGAGGTGTCCAGATGTCGGCCGAGGATGGCCAGGTCGCGTGGCATCCCGTCGAGCAGGGCCACGCCGGGGAGCCAGCCCCAGGGCTCGAACTCGTAACGGCTGAACAGTGCGACGCTGCCGGCATTGTGGCCGAAGACGAACGCGAGAAGCGTCCGGATTCCCAGCGAAGGCGCCTGCGCGAGGGCCTCGCCCAGCAGATAGGTGCCGAGGCCCTGGCCGCGGTTGCGCTCGTCCACGTAGACGCTCACCTCCACCGTGCCGCTGTAGGCCGGCCGACCGTAGAACGACGACAGCGATAGCCAGCCCCGCACTTCGCCCTCGATCTCGACCACCCACAGCGGGCGGCGGCCCGGCTCGTGTTCGCTGAACCATTCGAGCCGGCTCTCGACGCTGACCGGCTCCAGGTCGGCCGTCGCGACGCGCGACGGGATGGTGGCGTTGTAGATCTCCACGATGCGCGGCAGGTCGCCGATCACCGCATCGCGACGGGAGATCGCTACGGCCGTCATGAGAACACCATGCAGGTGGTGGAGCCGTGGGCGACGATGCGGCCCTGCGAATCGCGCAGCCAGCCTTCGGCGGTGGCGACCTGCTTGCCTGCATGCACCACCTTGCCTTCGGCTTCGACACGGCCGGTGCGATCGGTCATCGCGCGGACGTAGTTGATCTTGATCTCGAGCGTCGTGTAGCCCTGTCCGGCCTCGAGCGTCGAGTGCACCGCGCACGCCATGCAGCTGTCGAGTACCGTTGCGGCCCACCCGCCGTGCACCGTGCCGATGGGGTTGTAGAAGCGTCCGTCAGGAATGCCGGCGAACACGATGCGGCCCTTCTCCACGGACACGGCATCGAAGTCGAAGACCCGGCTGATGGGCGGCGAGGGCAGTCGGCCGTCGATCCAGGCCTGCAGGAACTCGAGGCCGCTCATGGCGCGGACCTGATCGAGAGGCGTGACGCCGTAGTTGCGAACCGTCTTGCCTGCATCCACTGCCATTGGCTCCTCCAAAAAAAGAAACCCGGCCATGGGGCCGGGTTTCGCGACGCGGTGCGAGTCGGCCCGAAGGTCAGGACGCCTGCGGTGAAGTAGCGAGATCGCCGCCTTCCTCCTGGCGCTTGTGGACGTTGCGCACCAGCACCGAGTACACGGTCGGGATCACGAAGAGCGTGAGCAGCGTACCCAGCGTCAGGCCGCCGACCACCACCCAGCCGATGGCCTGACGCGATTCCGCGCCGGCGCCGTGGGCAAGTGCCAGCGGCACCGCACCCAGCACCATCGCTGCGGTGGTCATCAGGATCGGTCGCAGGCGCAGCGTGGCCGCTTCGGTGACCGCTTCGATGCGTCCCATGCCGCGTTCCCGCAACTGGTTCGCGAACTCCACGATCAAGATCCCGTGCTTCGTGATCAGGCCCACCAGCATCACCAGGCCCACCTTGCTGTACACGTTGAGAGTGCCGCCGTGGCCCAGCTTGGCGTTGATGAACATCACCAGCGCCGCACCCGTGATGGCGAGCGGCACCGTGAACATGATCACCAGCGGACCGACGAAGCTTTCGAACTGGGCGGCGAGCACCAGGTAGATGACCAGCAGCGCCAGACCGAAGGTCACGATGAGCTGCGAGCCCGACTCACGGAATTCGCGCGAGATGTTGTCGAGGTCGGTCCGGGTTTCGGGTCCCAGTTCCGACTTGACCAGCTGATCCATGTGATCGAGCACCTGGCCCAGGGTATAGCCCGGGGCCGGCTCGCCGTTGATCACCGCGGCGCGCAGCTTGTTGAAGTGGTTGAGCTCCTTCGGACCGACGGTTTCCTGGATCGATACCAGGTTGGAGAGCTGATGCAGGGTGCCGTCGGAGCCGCGTACGTAGATCGACGTGAGGTCGCTCGGCTGGCGACGCTTGTCGTCCTCCATCTGCACCACCACGTCGTACTGCTTGCCTTCGTGCTTGTAGCGCGTGACGTCGAAGCCGCCCAGCAGCGTTTCCAGCGTGTGGCCGATGGTGTCCATCGATACGCCGAGTGCCGAGGCCTTGTCGCGGTCGATCTTCACCGAGAGCTGCGGCTTGTTGAGCTTCAAGTCGGTGTCGAGCGCCGTGATGCCGGGATACTCGCGCAGCTTGCCCATCATCTTTCCGACCTTGGTCTGCAACTCCTCGTAGGTGTTGCCGTAGATGACGTACTCCACGCTCTTCGCGAACAACGGTTGTCCGAGGGCGGGGAGCGCCTTGGTGAACGACAGCGCGCCCGGCAAGCCGCCGAACAGCTTCGGACCGAGTTCCTTCGTGATCGCCTGTTGGCTCCGCTGGCGCTCGGCCCAGGGCTTCAGCACCGCGAACGCGACACCGAGGTTGACCGGATTGGGCCGGTCGAGGCCAGGCGCCACGACCGCGAACATCGTGTGGATCTCGGGCACGCCCTTGCTCATTTCCTCCACCGCGTGCATGTAGCCGTCGGTGTAGGACATGCTGGAGCCTTCTGGGGCGATGACGAACGCGAGGAACATGCTGCGGTCCTCCTCGGGCGACAACTCGTCCTTGAGCTGCGCGACGAGCCAGACCATCGTGCCGATGGTCGCGACGAAGACGATGCCGATCACCCAGCGATGGCGCAGCGTCCAGGAAAGCATGCGGCGATACGTGTTGACCATGCCGGTGAAGAACGGCTCGGTCTTGTGATAAAGCCAGCTGTGGTCGTGCCGCAGGAACTTCGAGCACATCATCGGCACGAGCGACAGCGCCACGAAACCGGACACGATCACCGACGTGGCGACCGTCAGTGCGAACTCGGTCATCAGCTTGCCGACGTTGCCCTCGGCGAACGAGAGCGGCGTGAACACGGCGGCGAGCGTGATGGTCATCGCGATGACCGCGAAGCCGATCTCCTTGCTGCCGACCAGCGCGGCCTTGAAGGGCTTCATGCCCTCCTCGATGTGCCGGTGGACGTTCTCAAGCACGACGATGGCGTCATCCACCACCAGGCCGATGGAGAGCACCACGCCCAGCAGGGTCAGCGTGTTGATCGAGAATCCCAGCACCTTGAGGAAGGTGAAGTGCCCGATGATCGACACCGGGATCGTCACGGCCGGGATGATGGTCGCGCGGAATTCGCGCAGGAAGAAGAAGATGACCAGGACCACCAGCGCGAGGGCGACGAAGATCGTCTCCATCACGGAGTCGACCGACGCCTGGATGAACTGCGAGGTGTCCACCGCCACCCACATCTTCATGCCGGGCTGCAGCGTGCCTTCGAGGCGCGGCAGCAGTTTCTTGACCGCGTCCGCGACCTCGAGCGTGTTGGCCGTGGACTGCTTGACCACACCCAGGCCGAGCGCTTCCTCGCCGCGCACGCGCACGATCTTGCGGTTCTCGTAGGGGCCGGGTGCGGCGCGCCCCACGTCACGGAGGCGGATCGGGTACCCGTTCACCTCCTTGATGATCATGTTGTTGAATTCTTCCGGCGACACCAGATCGGTGCGCGCCTGGACCGTGAACTCGCGTTGGGTACTCTCGATGCGCCCCCCGGGCGAGTCGAGGTTCTGGCGCTTCAGCGCATCCTCCACGTCCTGGGCGGTCAGGCCCTGGGCCGCGAGGCGTTCGCGGTCGAGCCAGACCCGCATCGAGTACTTGCGCTCGCCGCCGATGATGACCGATGCAACGCCGGGAATGGCCTTCAGCGGATCGGTGAGGTAGCGGTCCGCGAAGTCGGTCATCTCCATCGGCGAGTGCTGGCCGCTGGTGAGCGCCACCCACACGATCGGCTGGGCGTCGGCTTCGATCTTCGACACGACCGGATTGTCCGCGGCCGCCGGAATGTTCTTCCGGACCCGCGCGACGCGGTCGCGCACGTCGTTGGCGGCGCCGTCGATCTCACGGCTGGTCACGAAGGTGATGGTGATCTGGCTCACCTCTTCGCGACTCTGCGACTTGATGGTCTTGATGCCTTCGATGCCCGAGAGCGAATCCTCGAGCGGCTGGGTGACCGCGCTTTCCATGACTTGCGCCGTCGCACCCTTGTAGACGGTCCGGACCGACACGACGGGCGGATCGATGTTCGGATATTCGCGCACCGGCATGCGCGTGTAGGAAAGATAGCCCACCAGCACGATGAGCAGGCTCATCACCGTGGCGAGCACCGGTCGGCGGATGGAGATGTCGGAGAGGACCATGGGATCAGCCCCCCTTCTTCGCGTCGCCGGCGGGTGCAGCGGCCGGCGCCGGACCGGAAGCGGTGGCCGGCGGTCGCGGCAGCACCATGACCGGCGCGCCGTCCTTCATCTTCATCTGGCCGTCGGTCATTACGACGTCGTTCTCCCCGAGCCCCTGAAGCACTTCCACTTCACCGGGGCGGCGGATGCCGAGCTGGACCTTGGTGAGCATCGCCTTGCCGTCGACGATCCGGTAGACGAAGGCATCGCGACCCTGGGGCCAGATCGCTTCCTCGGGAATGATGATGGCCTTCGGTCGCGATTCGAGCAGGATGCTCACGCGGCCGAACATCCCGGGCTTCAGCTTCGACTGACCGTTCGGCACCTGGGCGCGGGCCAGCACCGTACGGCTCTTCTCGTCGACCGTGGGTTCGATCGCATAGATGCGCCCTTCGAAGACGTCGCTCGGGAAGGCGTCGGTGCGGATGCTGACCGACAGGCCCGGCTTCAGCTTCGAGACGTAGAGTTCGGGAACGCGGAAGTCGAGCTTGAGGGACCCGACGTTCTCGAGGCGCACGATGTCGTCGCCGGCCTTCACGTAGGCGCCGGGGCTGATCAGGCGCAAGCCGACGATGCCGCCGAAGGGCGCCGTGATCGTCGTCTTGGCGAGCGCGACCTCGTCCTGCTGCTGCTTGGCGAGCGCGACATCCATGCTGCCCTTGGCCACGTCCACGGCGTCCTGGCTCACGAACTTCTGCGCGAGCAGTTCCTTGGTGCGCTCGTAGCGCTGGCGTTCCTTGATGGCGTCGGCGGTGGAGCCGGCGAGGCGCGCCTGATACTCGGAAGGATCGAGCGAAACCAGCTTCGCACCCTTGCTGACGCCCTGGCCTTCCTGGAAATTGAGCGATACCACGCGGCCCGGAATCTCCGACCGGATCACGACCGATTCGGCCGGCAGCAGGGTGCCGACCGCAGTGATCTCGTTCTGCACCGGACCGACCTTGACCGGCTCCGCCTTGACCGGCAGCCCCATGGGCTTGGCCGGCGCGCCTGCAGTCGCACCCGGCTTCGGCTGATCGCCGGGTTTCGATTCGGCGGGCTTGGCGGCACCCGGAGACGGCGGCTTCGATTCGGAGTTGCTCCCGCAGCCTACGATCAAGGACGCGGCCAGCGCAGCCGGCAGGAGCGAAACGGACAACGGACGGCGCATGATTTTCACTGGAGATGCCTCGAACGATGCGTGCTGCGGTGGCAAAAGCCTCGGCGCCATCCTCCTCCCGAGAGTGTGGCGCCGCGGACTACGTCGATCTGGACGCCGCCGGGATGGACCCCACCCCAGTACTTCTTCCAGCCGGCGGTCGGTGCTGACCAAAGGGTCAGTAATTGCTCCTTATCATAGCTGAGTTTACGCCCCCTTCGCCATGCGACTTTCCCTCGACGCTCTAGCCACCCTCGATGCCATCGCCCGCCGCGGCAGCTTCGCCGCCGCGGCCGAGGAGTTGAATCGCGTGCCCTCGGCCGTGACCTATGCCGTGCAGAAGCTGGAGCAGGATCTGGGCGTACCGCTGTTCGACCGCAGCGGTCATCGCGCGAAGCTCACCCCCGCGGGCGCGGAACTGCTGCGCGAAGGGCGACACCTGCTGCGCTCGGCAGCCGAGATCGAGCGCCGGGTGCAACGCCTGGCGGAAGGCTGGGAGACCGAACTCGCGATCGCCGTCGACGACATCCTCCCGCTGGAACGGATCTACCCGCTCGTCGGGCGGTTCTATGCGCTGAACCCGGGCACCCGGTTGCGCGTCGGGTCCGAAGTGCTGGCCGGGACCTGGGATGCGCTCCTGTCCGGAAGGGCCGATCTGGTGATCGGGGCTTCCGGCGATCCGCCGTCCGAGGGTGGCTGTTCGCTGAAGCCCATGGGTACCGCGGCCTTCGACTTCGTGGTTGCCCCGACTCATCCGCTGGCGGCGGCGCCCGAACCGCTGGCACCCGAGGCAATTCTTGATTATCGGGCGATCCTGGTCGCCGACAGCTCGCGGACCCTGCCCTCGCGGACCACCGGGCTGATCTCAGGGCAGGACTGCCTGACCGTCCCCAGCATGCAGGCGAAGATCGATGCCCACGTGGCCGGCCTGGGCGTGGGCTACCTTCCGGTGCATCGAGCGAGGCCGCTCGTCGCGGCCGGCACGCTCGTGGTCAAGTCCGTCCAGGAATCCAAACCCACCGCGCAGCTTTATGTGGCCGCCCGACCGCGTGGGGCGGGCAAGGCGCTCAAGTGGTTCCTCGCCCAACTCGAGGACCCGGCAACGTTGAGGGCCCTGCTGGCCTGAAGCAACGGCCTTCCCTCGACTCTTCCCCGGGGGGCAGCCCGCTTGCGGGCTGAAGTCGGTCAGGCGAGATTGCCCCGGCGTCCGGTGGGGCAGGCCCGACGCATGGCGATCATGGATTCGGCCTGGCGCTCGCGGCGCATCTCCTCGCGCACCTGATCGATGTCCAGCGTCTTCGCGCGTCGCAGCATCGCCTCGAACTGAGGCGCCGAGAACTTCGCCGGCCCGCAGTACAGACCCACGCCTTCACGGAACAGCACCAGGGCGGGGGCCGCTTCGATCCCGAAGAGACCCGCCAGCGCGTTCGGCTCGCTCCAGGGGACTCGGCGGAAGGTCACTTCCGGCATGCGCTGCATCACGTCCTCGAACACGGTGCGGAACGACCGTCCGGCTTCGCTGCCTTCGTCGTCGAACACGATCGCGAGCATCGCGTGCGCCGCGATCAGTGCATCGAGCGTGTCCTGGTCAGGCAGCGTGGCGACCATGGCTCAGGACTGCGCCGCGGGCTCCGCGGCGTCGCGGGCGGCGATCTCGCTGTGGACTTTCGCCATGTCGATCCCCTTCACCTCCTCGATCAGTTTCTCGAAGGCTCCGCCCATCATAGCGCCGGGTTGGGAGAACAGGATCACCTGCTCGCGAAAAACCATCAGGGTCGGAATCGCGCGGATGCCGAACTGCTGGGCGAGCTCCGGAACCTCCTCGGTGTTGAGCTTGGCGAACACGACGCCGGGATGCTGCTCCGAAGTGGCCTCGAACACCGGGGCGAAGGCGCGACAGGGGCCGCACCAGGGCGCCCAGAAATCGATGATCACGATGTCGTTGCCTTCGATGGTGGACTCGAAGTTGTCCAGGTTGAGTTCGACGGTGGCCATGAAGAGACACTCCTGCTGGGAGGGATGAACGGACCGCGCGGCTGGCGCGGGGGTGTTGGGCAAGATAGGGGCGGGCGTGCCCGAACGCAACCGTCGCCCAGCCTGAAAATTCCTATGGCGCCGATAAGAACAATTCATCACCCGATGCGACGCCGGTCCCTATACTGGAATCATCGCCGCAAACGGGACCGGACCAGACAAGGAGATCGATCGTGAAACCTGACATCGGCTTGAGCGACGTGCAGCGCAAGGGCGTCGTGGAAATCCTGAACCGCCTGCTCGCCGACGAAGTGGTGCTCTACGTCAAGACGCGCAACTATCACTGGAACGTGGAAGGCCCCGACTTCAGCGAGACCCACAAGTTCTTCGAAGCCCAGTACGAGGAACTGGATGAGATCATGGACGACGTCGCGGAACGTGCGCGTGCCCTGGGTGGACGCGCTGCGGGTTCGCTGGCGGCCTATCTCAAGCTCACCAAACTGACGGAAGACGACGGCAAGACCACGGGCGAGAAGAACATGATCAAGGACCTGCTGGTAAGCCACGAGACCATCATCCAGCGCCTGCGCGAGGAAGTCGACATTGTCGGCGACAAGTTCCACGACATCGGCACCAACGACTTCATCACCGGCGTGATCGGATCGCACGAGAAGATGGCGTGGATGCTGCGCTCTTATTTGGCGTGAGGTCGGCGTTGCCGCCCTCATGCCGAGCCCGATGGTGGCCCCCCTCATCCCCCGCCCTTCTCCCCGAGGGAGAAGGGAGTTTCGTTCACTCTCCCTGCGGGAGAGTGGTGAGGCGCGGCAAAACTCGCCCCCAATGCAATGAAAGTCTGACCGATGGCTGATACCAGGCCGGTCATTCTCGCCGTCGACGACGAGCCGGAAGTCTCGCGCGCCGTCGCGCGCGATCTGCGTGAGCGCTACGGCGGCGACTACCGCATCATGCGGGCGGAATCGCCGCTGTCCGCGATGGAGACGCTGACCGAACTGCGCCTGCGCAACGATCCCGTGGCGCTGCTGCTGTCGGACCAGCGCATGCCCGAGATGAGCGGCGTCGAGTTTCTCGAGCAGGCGTCCAAGCTGTTCCCGACCGCTCGCCGGGTGCTGTTGACCGCGTATACGGATACCGAGACCGCGATCCGTGCGATCAACCGCGTGCGCCTCGACTACTACCTGATGAAGCCGTGGCATCCGCCGGAGCACAATCTCTATCCGGTGCTGGGGGATCTGCTCGACGATTGGCGAGCCACCCAGAAGCCGCAGTTCCGGGGCGTGCAACTGATCGACCACCGCTGGTCGCCCCTGGGCCACGAACTGCGCGAGTTTCTCTCGGGCAACCATGTGCCGTACCGCTGGCTCGACGTGGAGCACGATCCGGAAGCGCAGCGCATCATCGAGCTGCTGACGCCGGACGAGAAGACCGCCTGCAACGCACCCAAGCTCAAGGGACTGCCGCTGGTCGTGCTGCCCGACGGCACGCGATTGCAGCGGCCCAGCCCGACCCTGCTGGCCGAACGTCTCGGCATTTCGACTCACACCGCGACGCAGGTGTACGACCTGCTGATCGTGGGTGGCGGCCCGGCCGGCCTCGCGGCCGCGGTCTACGGCGCCTCCGAAGGGCTGAAGAGTGCGATCGTCGAGCGCGAAGCGCCGGGCGGTCAGGCCGGCACCAGTTCGCGCATCGAGAACTATCTGGGCTTCCCGTCGGGGTTGAGCGGCGCCGACCTGTCGCGCCGCGCGGTGGCGCAGGCCCGTCGGTTCGGCGCGGATCTGATCCTCACTCAGGCGGTCACGGGATTGCGGGTGCAGGCGCCGTACAAGTTCGTGCAGTTGTCCGACGGCTCCGAAGTTGGCTGCCGCGCGCTGGTCATCGCCAGTGGCGTGCAGTACCGCAAGCTGCCCGCGCCGGGACTGGAGGAACTGACCGGCATGGGTGTCTTCTATGGCGCGGCCACGACCGAGACCGTGGTATGTCAGGGCCAGGACGTGATCATCGTCGGCGGCGGCAACTCCGCAGGGCAGGGTGCGATCTTCCTCGCGGACTACGCTCGGACCGTCACCATCGTCGTGCGCGGCGCCGGGCTCGCGGCGACCATGTCGCGGTATCTCATCGACCGCATCGAGGGCACCGCAAACATCGAAGTGCTGCCGTACACGCAGATCGCGCGCGTCACCGGCACTGATCACCTCGAAACCGTTACGCTCTCGAACGTGCGCTCGGGGGAAGAGGAAACGCGCGACATCGCCGCGGTGTTCATCTTCATCGGCGCCGAGCCGCGGACCGACTGGCTCAGCGACTCAGCCCTGCGCGACGATCGCGGCTTCATCCTGACCGGGCGCGACCTGCTGGTGGATGGCAAATGGCCGGCAGTGTGGACGCTCGAGCGCGATCCTTTCCTGCTCGAGACCTGTGTTCCCGGCGTATTTGCCGCAGGCGACGTGCGCCACGGTTCCATCAAGCGCGTCGCCGCTGCGGTCGGGGAGGGGTCCATGGCGGTGTCGTTCGTCCACCAGTTTCTCGCCGACCTGTGATCGGGCGCGAACTCCTCCGCGCGATGCCGCTGTTCAGCGGCCTGTCGAACGAACGTCTCGCTTGGGTGTGCGAGCGGCTCACCGATTTCGAGCTCGCGCCCGGCGAGGCGCTGATACACGAAGGCGACGAAGGCGCGAGTTTCGTGATCCTGATCGAAGGAACGTTGCTCATCACGAAACGTGCCAACGGCGTCGAAATGCCCGCCGGCCGTCAGGATGCGCCGGCGTTCCTGGGCGAGATCCCGGTACTGTCCGGGACGCCGGCGCAGGTCACGGTGCGCTCCGCCGGCCGCAGTCGGCTCCTGCGGCTGGATGAGGACAGCTTCCGCGAGCTGATCGCCACCGACGTCACGTTCAGCCGCACGATCTTCCAGACCCTGGCGCGCCGGGTGTCGGGTCTCGAATCCTTCGTGCGCCAGCGCGAGAAGATGGCATCGCTGGGCACGCTGACCGCAGGTCTGGCCCATGAGCTCAACAACCCAGCTGCGGCGGTGGCGCGGTCCACCGATCGCATGCGGGCGATCGCGCGCGATCTCGAATCGATCTCCTGCGAGCTGCACGACTCCGATCTGCCGCATGAGGCCATGTATGCGCTGAAGGCGCTGAGCGACGCCGCGACGAGCGGTCCGGTTCCTCCGCGCACGCCGATCGAGGAAAGCGATCGCGAACAAGCCTTCGGTGAATGGCTCGACAGCCGGCAGGTACCGGACGCGTGGAAGCTCGCCGCGGTGTTCGCGGCTTCGAAGCTGGAGCTGCCCGCGGTGCAATCGATGCTCGGCAGTGCCGGGGACGCCGTTACGCCGGCGGCGCGCTGGCTCGCGGCCACGGTGGAACTCGCCGCGCTGGTCGACGAAGCCAATCACGGCGCTGCGCGCATCGCCGACCTGGTGAAGGCGATGAAGTCCTACTCCTACATGGACCAGGCGCCGAAGCAGGAGGTGGACATCCACGAAGGCATCGAAGCCACGCTGACGATCATGCGCCACAAGCTGAAGCACGGCGTCGAGGTGGTGCGCGAATACGATCACACGCTCCCAAAGGTGTCCGTGTACGGGTCAGAGCTGAATCAGGTCTGGACCAATCTGATCGACAATGCGTTGGACGCGATGGACTGCAAGGGCACGCTCACCATCCGTACGCGGCGCGACGGCGGACTCGTGATCGTCGAAGTCGGCGACTCGGGGCCCGGCATCCCGCAGGATGTTCAGGCGCGCCTCTTCGAACCGTTCTTCACCACCAAGCCGGTCGGCAAGGGCACCGGCCTCGGGCTCGACATCACCTGGCGCATCGTCGTGAACCGGCACGGCGGTACCATCAAGGTCCATTCCAAGCCGGGCGACACACGGTTCCTGGTCATGCTGCCGATCGAACCCAAGGTTCACTGACCAGACGAGGCATGCGATGACCTGCACTCATCTCGACACCATTCGGGAAGTCACCCCGAGCGGCCGTGGCTGCAAGGAATGCCTGGAAATGGGCGATCACTGGGTGCACCTGCGGTTGTGCCTCACCTGCGGTCACGTGGGGTGCTGTGATTCGTCGAAGAACCGGCACGCGACCAAGCACTTCCACACAACCGGGCATCCGATCGTGCTGTCGTTCGAGCCGGGTGAGGACTGGGCGTGGTGCTACGTGGACAGCGAGTTTCTCGACTTGTAGTTCCTGCGGCCAGCTACCGAACGCCCAGCAACTCCACCTCGAACACCAGCGTCGCATTCGGCGGAATCACCCCACCCGCACCGCGCGCCCCGTACCCGAGTTCCGCCGGAATGGTCAGCTTGCGCTTGCCGCCCACTTTCATGCCCTGCACGCCCTCGTCCCAGCCTGCAATCACCTGCCGCTGGCCGAGCCCGAAGACGAACGGTTCGTAGCGGTCCTTGCTGGAATCGAACTTGGAGCCGTCGGTCAGCCAGCCGGTGTAGTGCACGGTGACCTGGCGGCCTGCGGTGGCTTCGTCGCCGTCGCCGACGGTGAGGTCGTCGATGATCAGGCCGGTGGCGGTGGTCGTGGGCATGGCGGTCTCGCTTTCGTGAAGAAGGCGCGCATTGTAGACGCTCGCGGTGTCCCGTATCGTCGCGCAGCAACGCGACACGGAGGACTTGAGATGAGCGCCCTGCTGAGCGCCGCCGAACTGGACCACTACCGCGAACACGGCTACGTGTTCCCGCGTTACCGCCTGCCCGCCGGCCTGCTGGCGCGCCTGCGCGCGGCCACCGACGGGCTGCTTGCCAGCTACACCGACGTGGCCCAGGAGGACCTCGCCAACCCGCACATGATCCCGCCCACCACCGGACCGGACATGAATCCGTTCATGGCGACCGCACAGGATCCAGGCGTGCTCGATCTGGTGGAACAGGTGCTCGGCCCCGATCTCATCTTGTGGATCACGCGCGTGCTGTGCAAGCCGCCGGCCGTAGGCCGCGAAGTGCCCTGGCATCAGGACGGCGAGTACTGGCCGATGCGCCCGCTTGCGACGGCGTCGGTGTGGATCGCGATCGATCCGGTGTCGCCTGCCAACGGCTGTATGCGGTTCATCCCCGGCTCGCACCGGCGCCAGGAGCTGTACCGCCATCACGTGACCGACCGCAAGAACCTGGTGCTCAACCTGGAGCTGGACGCTGACCAGTTCGACGAGACCACCGCCGTCAACGTGGAACTGGAGCCGGGCCAGATGTCGATCCACGACGTGCGGCTGATCCATGGTTCGCTGGCGAACACGTCAGGCCGGCGCCGGGCCGCGCTCATCATGCGGTACATGCCCGCGACGTCGCACTACGACCGGACGCTCGTGCGCCAGCGGAAGGACAACAGCCCCTTCAACATCTACGACCAGCCGCTGTGGCTCCTGCGCGGCAACGACCGCAGCGAGCGCAACGATCTCACCCACGGGCACGACCTCTGGAAGCAGCGCTACGCGGGCGGCATCGGCGTGGCGTCCGGCAGCGCGGGCTGATCCGGCTGCATGGAACGGTCCGACGGCATCCGCCGCCTGGTGCTCGATACCAACGTCTGGCTCGACTGGCTGGTCTTCGCCGATCCGGCCGTGGGTCCGATCCGTCAGGCAGTGCAGGACCGGCGCATCGAGATCGTGATGGATCAGCCTTGCGAAGCGGAACTCGAGCGGGTGCTTGCCTACCCGATCCGCGGGTCGGTCGCGCCCGCTGACGTGCAGGCGTTGTGGATGGTGGAGGCGCTCGGCATGGTCCGACGGTTGAAGCGCAACGGTAACGGAGCCGTGCCGCCATCGCTGCCGCGTTGCCGCGATCCCGACGACCAGAAATTCCTCGAGCTTGCCCGCGACGGCAACGCGGACTTTCTGGTAACGCGCGACAAGGCACTGCTCGCGTTGGCGCGGCGCCGCTACCAGCCGCTGCCGTTCCGGGTGGTCACGCCGGTCCAGTTTCACGAGGTCCATCGCGCCGCCGCTTGAAACGCGGCAAGCCGTACCAACCTTTCGCCGGGAGTCCTTGAACCAAGGTCCCCCAACAGAAAGGCGCACGCGATGAATCAGTGGTTTACGCCTCAGTCCGTCCTCTCCGAGGACGACGCACGCTCGACACCCGGCGGCGATCCGCGCCGGCGTGGCGCACCGCTTAGGCCGTTGCCGCCGGACGCGATCATCCTTATCCCGGCCCGCAATGCGGTTTTGTTTCCCGGTGTCGTGTCGCCGGTCACCATCGGCCGTGCGACGTCGGTGGCCGCGGCGCAGGCGGCGGTCCAGTCGGAGCAGCGCGTCGGCTTCCTGCTCCAGCGCGATGCCGAGCAGAACGACGTCCGTCCGAACGATCTGCACTGGGTCGGTACGGCCGGTCGCATCGTCCGCTACGTGACCGGACAGGACGGTTCGCACCACCTCGTCGTGCAGGGCGAGGAACGCTTCCGCGTGCTCGAATTCCTCGAGGGTTGGCCGTTCCTCGTGGCGCGCGTTGCGTACATCTCGGCTGCCGACGAGAGCGGTCCCGAGATCGAAGCACGCTTCCTGCAATTGAAGGAGAAGGCCGTCGAAGCGATCCGGTTGCTGCCGAACGCGCCCGACGAGTTCATTCCGATCGTGCAAGGCATGGAATCGGCCGGTGCGCTTGCGGATACCGTCGCCAACCTGATCGACGTCAAGCGCGAGGACAAGCAGGACATCCTCGAGACGTTCGATCTGAAGCGTCGTCTCGACCGCGTGCTCGCACTCCTGGCCGCGCGCGTGGAGGTGCTCCGGCTCTCGAAGGAGATCGGTGACAAGACCCGGAAGGAGTTCGACGATCGCCAGCGCGAGCACGTGCTGCGCGAGCAGATGCGCCAGATCCAGAAGGAACTGGGCGACGGCGAGGACACGGCCGCCGAGATCGAAGGCCTCAAGAATGCCGTCGAGGCCGCGGGCATGCCCGAGGAAACGCTCAAGCACGCGCGCAAGGAGCTGAAGCGCCTCGAGCGCATGGGCGAAAGCTCGGGCGAGGCATCCATGGTGCGCACCTATCTCGAGTGGCTGAGCGAGTTGCCCTGGAAGGCCGAGGACGTGAAGGCGATCGATATCGCCGAGGCGCGCCGCGTGCTCGACGAGGACCACTTCGGCCTCGACAAGATCAAGCGCCGCATCCTCGAGTTCCTCGCGGTGCGCAAGCTCAATCCGCAAGGCAAGAGCCCGATCCTGTGCTTCGTCGGTCCGCCCGGCGTGGGCAAGACCTCGCTCGGCCAGTCGATCGCGAAGGCCACCGGCCGCACGTTCCAGCGCGTGGCGCTGGGCGGCGTGCACGACGAGGCGGAGATCCGCGGTCACCGGCGCACGTACATCGGCTCGCTGCCGGGCAACATCATCCAGGCGCTGAAGCGCGCTGGGTCGCGCACGGGCGTGCTGCTCTTCGACGAGGTGGACAAGCTCGGCGCCGGTGGCTTCCACGGCGATCCGTCCTCGGCGCTGCTCGAAGTGCTCGATCCGGAGCAGAACTCCAAGTTCCGCGACAACTACCTGGGTGTCGACTTCGACCTGTCGAAGGTGATGTTCATCGCCACCGCGAACCAGCTCGACACCATTCCGGGCCCGTTGCGCGATCGCATGGAGATCATCCAGCTTCCCGGCTACACGGAAGAGGAGAAGCTCGAGATCGCGCGCCGGTATCTCGTGAAGCGTCAGCTCGAGGCCAACGGTCTTAACGCCGAACAGGCGGTGATCACCGAAGCGGCGTTGCGCCGGATCATCGGCGACTACACGCGCGAAGCGGGCGTGCGCAACCTCGAGCGTGAAGTGGGTGCCGTGCTGCGGCGGGTGGCCATGCGCGTTGCGGAAGGCGAAGCCGGACCGATCACGGTGGATGCCGGTGATCTGCAGGCGATCCTGGGGGCTGCGCGGTTCGAGAACGAAGTGGCGCAGCGTGCCGGCCTGCCCGGCGTGGCCACCGGTCTCGCGTGGACGCCGGTGGGCGGCGACATCCTCTTCATCGAGTCGGCGAAGGTGCCGGGTTCCGGCAAGCTCATCCTGACCGGGCAACTCGGTGACGTGATGAAGGAATCGGCGCAGGCCGCGCTGACGCTCGCCAAGACGTGGACCGGGCGCAAGCTCGACGACGTGGACATCCACGTGCACGTGCCCGCGGGCGCGACGCCGAAGGACGGGCCGAGCGCGGGTGTGGCGATGTTCCTGTCGCTCGTGTCCCTGCTCACCGACAAGCCGGTGCGTGCCGATGTCGCGATGACCGGAGAAGTGTCACTGCGCGGACTGGTCATGCCCATCGGGGGCTTGAAGGAGAAGACGCTGGCTGCGCTCCGCGCCGGGATCACCACCGTCATGCTGCCGCGACGGAACGCCAAAGATCTCGACGACATCCCTAACGAGGCGCGCGAGAAGTTGAAGTTCGTGCTGCTCGACCGGGTCGAGGATGCGGTGCGCACGGCGATCGACGGGTTGCCCCCGTCCACGGAGCAGGTCGCCGCCTGAGATCTGACCGACGGTGATGGGGCGGCGCCCGGCGTAGCTGGGGTGCCGCCCCTCGGCAAGCGAGACGGGGTGGGTGATCCGCACGTTCTAGAATCTTCCTATTCGGCGGGCGGCCGTGGCTGTCCGCCGAACCACGACTACAACTGGGGAGGATGGACGTGCGACGGATCGATCTCCTGCTGTTTGCCGTTGTCTTGTGGGCCGGTCAGTTGCCGGCCCATGCTGACGAAACGACGCTGACCAACGACGAGATCACGAGCTTCGTCACCGGCAAACGCCTGGCTGCGCAGCGCGGCCAGGCGGATCTGCGGTTGAAGTTCAACCAGGACGGCTCGCTGTCGATCCAGGACGGTCACGCCGTGGAGAGGGGCAAGTGGCGCGTCGAAGGCGATCTGCTTTGCATGCAGGTTTCGAAGTGGAACTTCGACGGCTGCGGGAAGATCGTGCGTGTCGATGGAAAGCTGAAGTTGCTCGAGCCGGCCGGGGACAGGGAGCATCTGGCGTTCGGAGGCTGACATCTGCCCCCACCCTCCGCCCTCCCCCGGCAAAGCCGGCGCTGCGCTTGCCCCCACCCTCCGCCCTCCCCCGGCAAAGCCGGGGGAGGGGACGTACGCCCCTTCCCCCAACTTCGTTGGGGGAAGGCTGGGATGGGGGCCAACGAGTGTGCCCGCGCCTACCCGCCGTTCCCTCTCTCCGCCAGGAACTCCCCGAGCACCTTCGCCGTATGCGACCTGGTCGCCTTGGCGACGATCGCCTCCGGCGCTCCTTGCGCCACGATCTCGCCACCGGCATCGCCCCCCTCCGGACCCAGGTCGATGATCCAGTCGGCCTCGGCCATCACGTCGAGGTTGTGCTCGATCACCACCACCGAGTTGCCCGCGTCCACCAGCCGGTGCAGCACGCGGATCAGCTTTTCCACGTCCGCCATGTGCAGGCCCACCGTCGGTTCGTCGAGCACGTAGAGCGTGTGCTGCTGCGCGCCGGCGCGTCCGGGTCTGCCGCCGGCGTCCGATTGATCGGTACGCACCTTCGATAGTTCGGTGACCAGTTTTATCCGTTGCGCCTCGCCGCCGGACAGCGTCGGGCTCTGCTGGCCGAGGGTGAGATAGCCCAGCCCCACGTCCTGCAGCAGCCGCAGCGCGTGATGGATCGACGCGTGGGCGGAGAAGAACTCGACGGCATCGTCAACGCTCATCGCGAGCACGTCGCCGATGGACTTGCCCTTGAATTGCACCGCGAGCGTCTCCGGGTTGAAGCGCTTGCCGCCGCACACGTCGCACGTGACCTTCACGTCGGGCAGGAAGCTCATCTCGATCTTCTGCAGACCCTGGCCTTCGCATGCGTCACAGCGGCCGGCTCCGGTGTTGAACGAGAAGCGCGTTGCCTCGAAGCCGCGCATCCGCGCTTCGGTGGTTCCCGCGAACAACCGGCGGATGGAATCCCAGAAGCCCACGTAGGTGGCCGGGCACGAGCGCGGTGTCTTGCCGATCGGCGTCTGATCCACTTCGAGCACGCGGCCCACAGCCTCCGCGCCCTTCACGTCGCGACAACCGAGGAACGTCTCGCCCGGTCCACGGCGCTTGCGGCCTTCCGACACGACGTGCACGAGGTTCGCATGCAGCACGTCGCGGGCAAGCGTGGACTTGCCGGAACCGGAGACCCCCGTGATGACCGTCAACCGCCCGAGCGGCACGCGCGCGTTCACCTTCTTGAGGTTGTGCAGGTCGGCGCCCAGCAGCTCGATCGCGGGTATGGACGCGCTCACCGCACGCCTTGGCACCAGCGGATGCCGCAGCGGCTCGCGCAGGAACCGTCCGGTGAGCGAATCGGGCGCCGCCATCAGGTCCTCGGCCGTGCCTTGCCCCACGACGTGTCCGCCGCGGGTGCCGGCACCGGGACCGAGATCGAGGACGTGATCGGCACGGCGGATGGTGTCTTCGTCGTGCTCCACCACCACCAGCGTGTTCCCCTTCGACTCGAGCCGGGCAAGGGTGTCGAGCAGGATGCGGTTGTCGCGCGGATGCAACCCGATGGTGGGCTCGTCTAGGATGTAGCACACGCCCTGGAGGTTCGAACCCAGTTGCGACGCCAGGCGAATGCGCTGGGCTTCGCCACCCGACAGCGTGGGTGCCGAGCGATCGAGCGCGAGGTAGCCCAGTCCCACGTCCTGCAGGAAACCGAGCCGCGACTTGAGTTCCGCGAGAATGTCGCGAGCGATCTCCAGTTCGCGTCCCTCGAGCGACAACATCTGGAAGAAGTCGTCCACCCTGCCCACGGACAGCGCCGCGAGGTCGGCGATGGAGCGATCGCGAAACAGCACGTTCAGCGCGATCGGATTGAGGCGCTTGCCGTCGCAGGTGGGGCAGGGTTGCGCGTCGCCTTCGAACCACTCGTTCCACCAGATCTCCTCGCCGGTCTGCTCCTCGTCGAAGCCCTGGATCTTGAGACCCGTGCCGTAACACGTCTCGCACCAGCCGTGTTTCGAGTTGTAGGAGAAGAGCCGCGGGTCGAGTTCGGGATAGCTCGTGCCGCACGTGGGGCAAGCGCGCTTGGTGGAGAACACCTGCTCCGTTGCCTCCGCCTTGCCCTCCAGCAGACCGTCGAGCGGCGCGATGACGTGCACGACGCCCTTACCGTGCTCCAGCGCCGTCGCGAGTGCAGCGCGCAGCGCGGGTTCCGCCTCGGGCGTTATCACGAGATCCGCCACCGGCAGTTCCAGCGTGTGCTCCTTGAAGCGGTCGAGCCGCGGCCATTTCGCCGTCCCGATGAACTCGCCGTCCACGCGCAGATGGGTGTAGCCCTTGCCGGACGCCCATTTGGCGAGGTCGGTGTAGTAGCCCTTGCGCGCGACCACCAGGGGTGCCAGCAACCCGACGTGCCGGCCGCGATAGTCGCGCAGGATGCGCGCGACGATGCTGTCGACGCTCTGCGGTTCGATCGGCGTCTCGTCGTTCGGGCAGTGCTGCGTGCCCAGCTTCATGAACAGCAGCCGCAGGAAGTGATAGACCTCGGTCAACGTGGCCACGGTGCTCTTGCGGCCGCCGCGGCTGGTGCGCTGTTCGATCGCCACTGTCGGTGGGATGCCGAAGATCGCGTCCACGTCGGGGCGCGATGCCGGCTGCACGAACTGCCGGGCATAGGCGTTGAGCGACTCCAGGTAGCGCCGCTGGCCTTCGTTGAACAGGATGTCGAAGGCCAGCGTCGACTTGCCCGAGCCGGAGACGCCGGTGATCACGTTGAAGCCGTGGCGCGGGATGTCGACGTTGACGCTCTTCAGGTTGTGCTCGCGCGCATTGCGCACGCTGATGGCCGTGCCGCCGCGGGCGGCGCGCGCCAGCGGCTGGTAGCTCATCGCCGGTTCCGCGGCTTTCGGCGCGTTGCCGGCCAACGCGGCTGCGTACTCCCGCAACGCCTGGCCGGTGTGCGAAGTCGGATGGGCCATCGCCTCGGCGGGCGTTCCGGCGCAGACGATCTCGCCGCCGGCATCGCCGCCTTCCGGACCGAGATCGATCAGCCAGTCGGAAGCGCCGATCACGTCGAGGTTGTGCTCGATCACGATCAGCGAATGGCCGGCCGCGAGCAGTTTGCGGAAGGCGCGCAGCAGCTTCGCCGTATCGTCGAAGTGCAGACCGGTCGTGGGTTCGTCGAACAGGAAGAGCGATTTCGATGCCGTGCCGAGATTCGCTTCAGCCAGGTGGCCGGCGAGTTTCAGGCGCTGCGCCTCGCCACCGGAGAGCGTCGGTACCGGTTGGCCGAGCCGCAGGTACTCCAGGCCCACGTCTGCCAGCGGCTGCAGGCGCGCGAGGGTTTCCTTCGAATGGGCGAAGAACTGCACGGCCTCGGACACCGTGAGTTCGAGGACCTCCGCCATGTTCCTGCCGTCGACCGTGATCTCGAGTACTTCGGGGCGGTAACGCTTGCCGTCGCAATCGGGGCACCGCAGGTAGACGTCGGAGAGAAACTGCATCTCCACGTGCTCGAAGCCGTTGCCGCCGCAGGTGGGGCAGCGACCGTCGCCGGAGTTGAAGCTGAACGTGCCGGGCGTGTAGGCGCGCTGCTTCGCGGCCGGTGTATCGGCAAACAGCTTGCGGATCGCGTCGAAGGCGCCGACGTAGCTCGCCGGGTTGGAGCGCGTGGTCTTGCCGATGGGCGTCTGATCCACCATCACTACTTCGGTGAAATGCTCGTGACCGCGCAATTCGCGGAACGCCCCTGGCGCTTCGGTGGGCTTGCCCTTCTGCTTGAGCAACGCCGCATACAGCACGTCCTGGACGAGCGTCGACTTGCCGGATCCGGAGACACCGGTGATCGTGACCAGCCGTTCCAGCGGGATCGTCACGTCGACGTTCTTCAGATTGTGTTCGCCGGCACCGAGCAGTTCCAGTTTCGGTCCGCGCGGATCGGGAGCGCGCGGCGCGAGGCCGCTGTCGGCGCGCTTGCGGCCCGACAGATACGCGGCCGTCAGGGAATCGGGCGTGCGCATCATCTCGTCGGGCGTGCCGAAGAAGACGATCTCGCCGCCGCGCTCGCCGGGTCCGGGCCCCATGTCGAGCAGACGGTCGGCCGCGAACATGATCTGCGGATCGTGTTCCACCACCACGAGCGAGTTGCCGGCGTCGCGCAGCTTCTGCATCACCGCGATCACGCGCTGCATGTCGCGCGGGTGCAGGCCGATGGAGGGTTCGTCCAGCACGAACAGCGTGTTCACCAGTGACGTCCCTAGCGCCGTGGTGAGATTGATGCGCTGCACCTCGCCGCCGGACAGCGTGCGCGACTGGCGATCGAGCGTGAGATAGCCCAATCCCACCTCGTTGACGAACCCGAGGCGGCTGCGGATTTCCGCAAGCAGCAGATCCGTAGCCTCGTCGAGAGCCCCTTCGAGACGCAGGTTCGCGAAGAAGCTGCGTGTGCGCTCGGCGGGCAGCAGCATGAGGTCGTGGATGGAGAGGCCAGGGAGGTCTTCGAGCACTTCACGCGACCAGTCGACGCCGCGCGGCAGGAAGCGGTTCGCGGGCGGCAGTACGGCGTCGGCGTCCGCTTTCGAGCCCACGCGCCACAGCAGCGATTCCGGCTTCAGTCGCGCGCCACCGCAGGCTTCGCATGGCGTGTAGGCCCGATACTTGGAGAGCAGCACGCGGATGTGCATCTTGTACGCCTTGGTCTCGAGCCAGGCGAAGAAGCGCCGCACGCCGTACCACGTGCCCGGCCAGGACTTGCTCCAGCTCTTCCACTCCGGTTCGCCCTCCAGCACCCAATGACGCTGCGCATCGGTGAGGTCGCGCCACGGGACATCGAGCGGGATGTCGCGCTTCTTCGCGTACTTCACCAGGTCGTCCTGGCACTCGCTGAAGCTGGGCGTCTGCCACGGCTTGATCGCACCCTGGCCGAGGGTCTTCGAGGCGTCCGGCACGATCAGTCCGAAATCGATGCCGATCACGCGGCCGAAGCCGCGGCACGTGTCGCAGGCACCGATGGGCGAGTTGAACGAGAAGCGGCTCGGGTTCGGCTCGCTGTAGTGGATGTCGCAGTCGGGGCAATGCAGGTCAGTGCTGTAGCGCCAGGGGCCGTGACTCGTGACTCGTGACTGGTGACCGGCGGGCACTCCTTCCCCCGCCGCCCCGGCGGGGGAAGGTTGGGATGGGGGCGCCGCGTCGTCGGCCACCGGATACACATTGACCCGCCCCTGACCCACCCTCAACGCCGCCTCGAGCGCTTCCACGATCCGCGCCCGTTCCGCGTTGCCGGCCCGGAACCGATCCTGGATGACCTCGACCGCATCTTTCGACCGCGCATGTATCCGCGAATACCCCTGCGCTTCGAGCAGCTTCAGGACTTCCTCTTCCTTGAAGTTCTTCGGCACCGGCACCGGGAAGGTCACGATCAGCCGGGGATCGCCCACTGCGCGCGCCCGTTCCGTCAGATCGTCGAAGATGGTCTGCGGCGTGTCGCGTCGTACCGCACGACCGCAGTGCCGGCAATGCAGATGAGCACCCCGGGCAAACAGCAACTTGAGGTGATCGTTCAGCTCGGTCATGGTCCCCACGGTCGATCGCGACGTGCGCACCGGATTGGTCTGGTCGATGGCGATGGCCGGCGGGATGCCCTCGACCCGATCGACCTGGGGCTTGTCCATGCGGTCAAGGAACTGGCGCGCGTAGGGCGAGAACGTCTCCACGTAACGTCGCTGGCCTTCGGCGTAGAGGGTGTCGAACACGAGCGACGACTTGCCGGAGCCGGATACGCCGGTCACCACCACCAGCTCGCTGGTGGGAATCGCGAGCGTCAGGTCCTTGAGGTTGTTCTGGCGCGCGCCGTGGATGACGATCGCGTCGCCGACGCGGTCGGTGAGGGGGGAATCGGGGGTCTTCATGTCAGTTCGCCTGGCTGCCCCATGGCTTCGCCGCGCTCCCCTCAGGGGAGCGGAGCATGCGTGCGGGTGGTCTCATCGTGGAATCGGGAGGGGTCGGAAAGGTCGACCCGGAAGCGATCGATTGTAGTCTCGCTGCAGTGCAAACAAACGATGGCGCGGCACGGGGAGACTTTCCCTTGACCTGCCGGAGCGACAGTCGCACCATGCTCAGCCAACAAAAACCATCAGCTGTACTGGGGAGGAAAGGGCGCATGGCACCGATCGGCCGGGCTTGCTCGGCATTTTCGTTCGTGGTGGCGGGCAGTGGATCAGCCACCGGAGTGACGGCAGCAAAGCCGCTGAAGCAGACCCTCTCCCAAGGGATCGTTGCGGGATCCATCGGAGCCCGCTCATGAAGGCCACGATGGCGATGGTTGCGCTGATGGCGCTCGCCCTGACGCCGGCCGCCCGGGCGGAAACCGGTCCGGATGAAGCGAAGCAGATCTACGACCAGATGTGCGCCGGCTGTCACGGTTTCAAGGGCGACGGCGGCGAGGGACACCGCGGCGGGTTCAGCCCGCACATCGGTACGCTGGCCAACAAGGCCTACATGGCGTCGGTGCCCGACGAGTATCTCGCCATGATCATCAAGAAGGGCGGCGCGGCCATGGGCAAGATCGCGACCATGCCGGCGTGGGAGCACAAGTTCAACGACGAGCAGGTCAACGCGCTCGTCAAGCACATCCGTTCCTTCGCGCCTGCCGAGCATTGATGCCGGCAGCCGCCGGAGCGCGTCGAGTTGCAGGGAGACGTCCGTAGTGAAAGAGGGCTTACGCCCACGCAGCACGGTAACTGAAGTCGAACTTCAACCGAGGAGGAGGCGAGAATGAGAATACCAATCTACGCAGCAGCACTCGCATTGGTGGTAGGGGCCATTGCGGGTTCGGCGTTCGCGCAGGATCGCGCGAAGGCGGAGCCGGGCGGCCCGGCAGGCAAGTGGTCCACCCGCACACCCGTCACGCCGGATCCGAGCAAGATCAAGATCGCGAAGGGCTACAAGGTGTCGGTGTTCGCGTCCGGCCTGGACACGGTCACTTCCATCGCCGTCGACAAGGACGACAACGTGTGGGTCGCCATTTCCGGCAATACGTTCGGGTTCCCGCCGGAAGGTATCGACAAGCCGCACGTGAAGATCTTCGACAAGTCCGGCAAACTCATCAAGGATAAGGTGGGCCTGGGCACGTTCAAGTCGTTCGCGCTGAACGAGATCGGCTATTGTCCCGAGAACGGCCGGATGTACGTGGGCGACTACAGCTACGGCATCTGGGAGATCGATGGCGTGAACGGCACGCCGAAACTGATCATGAACGAGGTGCCGATCGGCGACCACGCATTGGGCGGCATCACCTGCCGCGACGGCTGGCTCTACTATGCCGTGGGCGCGCCGACCAACTCGGGCTTCTCGGATCCCAACATCCACGGTTGGACCGACGCGATCGATCCCTACTGGGAGAAGCGCACCGAGCCCGGCATGCCGCCGTTGCCGCGCGACCCGCCCTGCCGCGACATCGTGCTGACCGGCCTCAACATCCGCGACACGGAAGGCAACCTGACGGGCGCTTACCTGCCCAAGGGCACGCCGTCCAAGCCGGGCCAGGTCATCAAGGCGCAAAAGCCCTGCGGCGGTGCCATCCACCGCGCCAGGCTGAAGGCCGACAGCAGCTACACGCGTGACGACTGGGAAGTCTATACGATGGGCCTGCGCAATTCGTCGGGCGTGGCCTTCGGACCGAAGGGGTCGCGCTTCGAGAAGGCGCTGGCCGTGAGCGACAACGGCCACAACGACAAGGGCAACCGCCGCGTGGCCAATGCGGCCGAGCGCCTGTTCATCGTCACCGAGAAGGGCCAGGACGCGGGCTTCCCGGACAAGGATGGCGACAACTTCGTCAACATCAAGCGCTCGGGACCCGATACGTACCGCGGCAACAAGTTCGACCCGACGCGGCCAAATCCCCAGCTCTACATCGGGGACAAGCCGTTTGTCCCGACCCTGCCGCCGTATCGCTTCATCGATCACTCCATCGGTGTGCGCGGCACGCCTCTGATCGTGGCCAACCCCAACCCGAACGGCTACATCAACCCGGTGCTGGAGTGGGACACGAACAACCCGATGGACGGGCTGGCATGGTCGAACCCCGGTTTCGAAGGCAAGCCGGGTGACGTGCTGTACACCGCGGTGTTCGGCATCATCGACAACGGTCCGGAAAGCCTGCGTCCCATGTGGCCGGCCGTCGTGCGTGTGGAGTTCCTGAACCCGACCGGTGTTAAGTGGAGCATCTTCGCCGAGAACATCGACCCGGGCCCCAACGCCTACCAGAAGAAGGAGAACCGAGGCGGATTCGAGCGGACCAACGACGTCGAGTTCAGCATGGACGGCAAGACCATGTACGTCGCCGACTACGGCGAACTGTACGTGAACTACCAGATGGAGTCGCCGTTCTACACGACGCCGAAGTCCGCGGTCGTGTGGAAGATCACCAAGGAGTGATCGGCGCGTGATGCACCCCGGTGGCCTCAGGGCTGCCGGGTAGTCGCAAAGCTGAAGCGCTCAACGCGGGGGACGCGGAGGGCGCGGGGGAAAACCAAGAGCAACAGCTTCTGGTTTTGAACTACCCCGCGTCCTCCGCGTCCACCGCGCTTTGCGCTCGTCCTTTGACCCGCTATTGCGACAGCTGCGAGTCAGCCGCGACGTCCGCACCGTTGACGATCACGGTGGCGGCAAACGTGCCGTCGTTCAGTGTCCGCAGCGATTCGAGCCGGATCTGCTTGTGCTGATGGATCATGCTGGCCAGCAGCGCGTTCAGGCGGTCGCGTTTCGTGGCGGCGCTGCTGCCCTCGAAGCCGGTCACGCCGTCGGGGCGGACGCGGATCAGCGCTTCCTTGCCGGGCGGCGAAGGTTCGACGCGGAAGCGGCACCAGCCGCCCGAGTCGCAGCCGCGGAACTGGGCCTCCACGGATTCGGAAGCATGGGCCGCCGAGGTGACGGTCGGCGCAGGCAGGAGGCCGAGCACCACGATCGATGTGGCAAGCCGCTTCAGCGTCACTTCCGGTACGAATGGCATGGCGGCATTTTTACCACAGCCCTGCCGGACAGTCTCTCGCCGTAAACTGTCGCGAAGAGAATCGTCGGAAGGATACGTCCCCATGGATGATGCGAAGAGACGGGCATCGGAGCCTGCGGTGAATCTGGGCGGTTCGGTGCGCGAAACCGTGCACGCCTTCCTGCGCGCGCAGGGCATGACCACGGTGTTCGGCAACCCGGGTTCCACCGAGTTGCGCTTCTTCCGCGACTGGCCCGCGGACTTCCGTTACGTGTTGGGCCTGCAGGAATCCTGCTGCGTGGCGATGGCCGACGGCTATGCGCAGGCGACGCGTCGTGCGGCCTTCGTCAACCTGCACTCGGCAGCGGGTGTGGGTCATGCACTGGGCAGCGTGTTCACCTCGTTCCGCAACCAGACGCCTCTGGTCGTGACGGCGGGCCAGCAGACGCGGGCGATGTTTCCCACCGACCCCTATCTCTACGCGTCGCGGGCCTCCGAGTTTCCCCACCCGTACGTCAAGTTCAGTGTCGAGCCTGCTCGCGCCGCCGACGTTCCTGCCGCGATCGCGCGCGCCTACTACATCGCGATGCAGAAGCCGTGCGGGCCCACTTTCGTGTCGATCCCTGAAGACGATTGGGACGTCGCGTCGGATCCTCTGCCCGAGCGCCATGTCGCGTTCGACATCGCACCCGACCCGGACGGGCTGGCGGCGCTCGCGAGAGCGTTGGAGGCGAGCCGCACGCCGGTGATCGTGACGGGTGCCTCCGTCGATCAGGACGCCGCGTGGGATCTTGCCGTGCAATTGGCCGAACACCTGGAGGCACCCGTGTGGTCGAGTCCGATGTCGGGCCGCGCGAGCTTTCCCGAGGATCATCGATTGTTCGCCGGTCATCTGCCGCCGGTGCGCGCGCAGTTGGCAGCGAAGCTGGCGGGACACGATCTGATCCTGGTGTTGGGCGCCCCCGTGTTCACCTACCACGTGCATACATCGGGCGAGTTCGTTCCGGACGGCGCGACGTTATGGCAGCTCACCGACGACGCCGAGATCGCGGCGCGGTCGCCGGTGGGAGCGAGTCTGCGATGCTCCCTGCGCGTGGGGCTCGCACAGCTTCTCGATGGGCTGAGCGCGCGGCGGAGAGTCGAGGGCAAGGGACGAACGCTCCCGGCGGCGCCGACGGCGCGAGATCGGCCCTCCGGCGCTTGGCTGATGCACACTGTCGCGCGGATGATGCCGCCCGATGCGGCGATCGTGGAAGAGGCGCCGACCCATCGCGGTGCGTTGCGCGACTTCCTGCCGATCCGTCGCAGCGGCACCTTCTACGCGGCGGCGAGCGGCGGTCTCGGCTGGGCCGTGCCGGCAGCCGTCGGCGTCGCGCTGGCGCAGCCCGGTCGCAAGGTCATCTGTCTCGTCGGCGACGGTTCCAGTCTGTACTCGATCCAGTCGCTGTGGACCGCGATGGAGTGCAAGCTGCCGATCACATTCGTGATCTTCGACAACGGCGGCTACGGTGCCCTGCGCTCGTTCGGCAGCATGCTGGGCATCCCGGGGGCACCGGGGCACGATGTGGAAGGGGTCGATTTCGTGGCGCTGGCCCGGGGCTTCGGTTGCGAGGCGGAACGGGTCGACAGCCCCGCCGATACCGAACGTGCGCTGCGCAGGGCCTTCACGTCGCCGTCGCCCTGCCTGATCGACGTGCGCCTCGACGATGCAGTCGAGAAACTCTACTGAAACATCTCAGCGGTTGGCCGGGGGTACCGCGAGCTGCCGGTCGACGCACCGCTGGATCATCACCCAGCCGCCGGCCTTCGCGCGCTTGGTGCATGCCTCGATCACGGGTGCGGCCTCCGGCGGGTAGGTGCGCAACGCCTTTTCGGCAGCCTGGTCCTGCTTGACGCAGACGTCGATCGCCTCGGCGCCGAACTCGCCGATGTCGTAGATGCAGCGTTCGACGACCTCGGCCGAGGACTGGGCGTGGCAGGCGAAGGCGTGCAGCAGCGCTGCGATGCAACCGAACTGCAGCGGTCGGAGCAGGGTTCTCATGTTCGTGGAAGCCGGTGCGTCCGCACGTATTCCTCCGTCGCGATTCAAGCCGACGCAAGCAGCGCGAGCAGGTCGTCGCCGTAGCGTTCCAGCTTCTTTGCGCCGACGCCGCCGATGTCGCCGAGCGCATCGAGATCGCGCGGCCGCACTCGCGCGATCTCGGCGAGCGTCTTGTCGTGGAAGATCACGTAGGGCGGCACGGATTGGGATCGTGCGAGGTCGAGTCGCCAGGCGCGCAGACGGTCCATCAGTGCCATGTCGGCCGGCGGCAGACTGCTTGGTGCGACACGCCGGCTGCGCCGCGTTCCGGCGGTTTCGCGCACGCGACGCAACTCCACGCGCTGCTCGCCCTTCAACACCGGGCGGCTCGCCTCTGCCAGCTTGAGGGCGCCGTGCGCTTCGTGGTCCACGCGGACCAGGTCGAGCGCCGCGAGTTGGCGGAAGACGCCCCGCCACACCGCCTCGGTAAGGTCGGCACCCACGCCGAACACACCCAGTTGATCGTGACCCCAGCGCGCCATGCGTTCCCCAGGTTTGCCACGCAGCACGTCGATCAGATGGACGGCACCGAAACGCTGGCCGGTGCGATAGATCGCCGACAGCGCCTTGCGCGCAGCTTCGGTGGCATCCCAGGTTTCCGGCGGATCCAGGCACGTATCGCAGTTGCCGCAGGGCTGGCTCGGTTCGCCGAAATAGGACAGCAGGCGCACGCGCCGGCAGCCTGCCGTCTCGCACAATCCCAGCAGCGCATCGAGCTTCGCCGTGGCGACGCGCTTGAAGGCGTCGTCGGCTTCCGAGGTATCGATCAGGCGTCGCTGCTGCACCACATCGGCCAGGCCGTAGGTCATCCACGCATCCGCCGGCAGCCCGTCGCGACCGGCGCGGCCGGTTTCCTGGTAGTAGCCCTCGATGCTCTTCGGCAGATCGAGGTGCGCGACGAATCGCACGTCGGGCTTGTCGATGCCCATGCCGAACGCGATGGTGGCGACCATCACGATACCGTCGTCACGCTGGAAGCGGGTCTGATGCTCGGCGCGCGTGGCCGCATCCATGCCGGCGTGGTAAGGCAGTGCGTCGACCCCCTGGTCGGCCAGCCATGCGGCCGTCTCCTCCACCTTGCGGCGCGAAAGGCAGTACACGATGCCGGACTCGCCGGTATGCTCGTCGCGGATGAACCGCAACAATTGCGTGCGCGGATCGGTCTTGTCGACGATGGTGTAGCGGATGTTCGGCCGATCGAAGCTCGAGACGAACACGCGGGCCCCGTCGAGCGCGAGGCGCTCGATGATCTCGGTGCGTGTCTGCGGATCGGCCGTGGCGGTGAGCGCAATCCGCGGCACTTCGGGAAAGCGTTCGTGCAACACCGAGAGCTGGAGATACTCGGGGCGGAAATCGTGGCCCCATTGCGAGACGCAATGCGCTTCGTCGATCGCGAACAGCGCCGGCCTGGAGCGTTCGAGCAGGTCGAGCGTGCGCGGAAGGGCCAGCCGCTCCGGCGCGAAGTAGACGAGATCGAGCTCACCCGCGACCAGCGCCCGCTCGATCGTGCGCGCCTCGTCCGCAGCCAGAGTCGAGTTCAGGAACGCGGCGCGGACGCCGGCCTGTCGCAGCGCGGCCACCTGGTCCTGCATGAGGGCGATCAGCGGGGAGATCACGATGCCGACGCCGGGACGCAACAGCGCGGGAATCTGGTAGCACAACGACTTGCCGCCACCCGTGGGCATGAGCACCAGCGCATCGGCGCCTTCCGCCACCGCTTCGACGATATCGGCCTGGAGACCGCGGAATGCCGGGTAGCCGAAGATGTCGCGCAGGACCGCGGTGGCGCGGTCGAGGGTCGGGCGGGAGGACATGGTGCGCGCGAGTATGACCGCTCGGTGTCGGACCTCGCAATGCGTCGAATAGGGTCGGGTTCGGGAAAGGCTGTATAGTCGCCGGCCCGGACCCCGCTCGCCGTCGATCCTGGTGGCGCGACGGGGATTTCGCCGCAACGCCACGCCCGCCTTGAAACTCAACCCCGACAACGTGCCGCTCACCGAGGCCGACCTCGACCGCCTCGAAGGTTTGCTCGCGGCCGACGCGTTCGGCGAGCACGCCATGCCGCTCGACGCGATGCAGGGATTCCTGGCGGCGGTGATCAGTGCGCCGAACGTGATCCTGCCCAGCCGGTGGTTGCCGGTCGTATTGGGCGCCGATCGCGACTGGGAAGCCGTGGAAGAGGCCCGCGAGGCGCTGACCCTTCTCATGCGCTTCTACAACGAGATTGCGCTCGACCTGCTGGATGGTCACGGCGTGGACCCGCTGCTCTACCCCGTGAGCGACGAGAGCCCCGAGCACGACTACGCCATGTGGGCGCTCGGTTACCTCGAAGGCGTCGAGCTGGCCGATCCGGCGTGGGAAGCATCGAGCGACCGGGACGAGGTGGAGGACCTGCTGTTTCCGTTCCTCATCCTCGCCGGCGGGCTCGAACACGATCCCGTGCTGCGCGAGTCGCTTGGGCTCAATGCGGAAGAGCGGGCCGAGCTGGTGGAGAGCTGCCGCGAGGAACTGCCGATCGCCGTGCAGGATGCCTACGACTACTGGCTGGAGAAGCGCCGCCCGCAGACCGTGCGGCGCGAGGCGCCGAAGATCGGCCGCAACGATCCGTGCATCTGCGGCAGCGGCAAGAAGTACAAGCACTGCTGTGGCGCCCCGCATACGGAGCACTGAGATGCGACCGGCCGCGATCGGGCGGCGCTCAGCGTAGCTGGGGCGCACAGCCCCATGGTGTGTGTTGAGCGGTGTGTGAACGTCAGGACGGTCTGAGTGGACCATGCATCCGATCGACGGATGCGTGCGTACCAGCATTCCGGCCGTGCGGTACCGCGTGCGAAACCGATGAATCCGATCGAAGACATGGGTCGTAACTAGGGCGGGCACTTGCCCTCACCCGAACAACTAGACGGAGTAAATCCATGTCCAAGATCATCGTCGCGCAACAGGCGCCGCTCGCGCGCCGCAACTTCCTCGGCCAGACCGGCGGCGTGCTGCTGTCCGCCACCGCGATCTCGCTGATGGCGGGCTGTGAAACCATGGCCCAAAGCAGCAACAAGAGCGAATCGCAGGATGTCGCCATCCTCAACACCGCACTCGGTCTCGAGCACGAGGCGATCAACGCCTATCAGCTCGGTGCCGAGAGCGGTTTGCTCGACAAGGGCGTGCTCGACGTGGCGGTGAAGTTCCAGAGCGATCACAAGGCCCATCGCGACGCACTGATCGCGACCATCCAGAAGCTCGGCGGCAAGCCGGTGATGGAGATGAAGATGGGCGACTACGCGAAGGCGCTGAAGGCCGACACGCTGAAGTCGCAGGCCGACGTGCTGGCGCTCGCCGCGAAGCTGGAGATGGGCGCGATCAACGCGTATCTCGGCGTGATTCCCGCGTTCAAGAGCGGCGATCTCGCGAAGATCTCGGGGCGGCTCGCCGCCGACGAAACGCTGCACTGGACGGTCCTGTCGCAGGCCCTGGGCCGGCCGCTGCCGAGCAAGGCGTTGTCGTTCGGGGCCTGAGATGCAGCCGACCGTGGTCAGGCGGCGTCCAGCGCAGCTGGGACGCACAGCCTCTCAGCGCACCTGCAGAGGTGAGTGAGATGCAGCCGGCCGTGGTCAGGCGGCGTCCAGCGCAGCTGGGACGCACAGCCTCTCAGCGCATCTGCAGAGGTGAGTGAGATGCAGCCGGCCGTGGTCAGGCGGCGTCCAGCGCAGCTGGGGCGCACAGGCTTCTGGCGCACCTGCAATGGTCGGTGAGAAAGACGTCGGTCGCCGCATGCATCGCGAGATGCATGCGGCACGTCGGGGAGACTCCATGTACATCCGCTTCATCGCGGCGGCCGCGCTCGCAGTCTCCTGCGCGCATGCCTACGCGGCCGGCGATCCTGCGCGCGGTGCGGAACTCTACGAGCAGCGTTGCGCCGGTTGCCATTCGCTCGACGCGAATCGCATCGGACCGATGCATCGCGGCGTGGTGGGCCGCAGGGCCGGCAGCGTGAAGGAATTCGCGTATTCGGACGCGTTGCGGAAGTCGAAGCTCACGTGGAACGAGGCCAATCTGGACCGCTGGCTCGCCAACCCGGAAGCTCTGGTGCCCGGTCAGAGGATGGGCTATTCGGTCGCCGCCGCGGCCGACCGCGCCGACCTCATCGCCTACTTGCGCCGCGAGACCAGCACGCCCTGAGAGCGGGGCGGTGCGGTTTCGGTGGGTTTCGGCCGGCGCAGCTCGCGGAACTCGTCGAGCTCCCACGGACGCATGGCGAGCAGCAGCGTGATCGGGCGCCGGTCACCCAGGGGCAGGTGCTTCTCGTCCTCGTGCTGTTCGCCGAACTCGTTCGCCATCCGCTTCAGCCGCGAGGCCAGCACCGACTGCGTGCCCGAGGAAAGCAGCCCGTTGACCAGCAGCATCACCTCGTTCTCGCGATCGAACCGCGCGCGGAAGAACTCGTTCTGTGCGCGGGCCTTGAAATACTGCTGTATTGGGCCGTTGGGCAGCCAGGAGAACGTGTGGGTCACCAGGAGCCGCACGCGGTTCTCGGGCAGCAATTCCAGGAACCGGATCTTCTCCAACTGCAGCAGCAGCTTGATGCCTTCGGCCTTGGTGATCTGGTAGCCGTTGACGATATCCTCGAGCGTCAGGTGATTCAGGACGCAGACGGCCATCAGCAGCAGCTTGCGGTCGCTCATGATGGCGCGCTCCTGCTCGGGCTCCAGCTGGGAGACCACGTCGTTGCCGCGGACGGTCTCGCGCGCCAACCCGCCGAGCGTCGTCCCGGCCAGGGCGCATACCTGCTCGAAGCGTTCCAGCGTGAAGCCGCCCTTGGAGAAGAGACGTTTGACGCTCGCCTGGCTCAAACCCAGTTCCTTGGCCACGTCGGCGTAGTTGAGGCGGCGCTGTTTGAGCGCGCGCTTGAGCGCTTCGGTCAGGACGGCGACTTCGGCCATGGCAGCTCGCTCCAGGAGTCGGTAGCGCCGGATGGTACCAAGAGCTATGCATTCGGCAACCCACCCCTGGTGCCGCGCGCCCCCGCGGGCGTCGAGTTCAGCATCGGTCCCGCGTGCCCGATCCGGAGCACTCCACCAGGAGGGAACATCATGATGGCAAGGCAGACGTTGGAACGAGCGTTTTCCGTGGCGCTGGCGCAGCGCAGCCGCACTCTCGGCGACGAGGGCGCCGAGCACTGGTCCTTCGAGGACGACGACGTGCTCCCGGAACTGGACGGCGACTACGATCCGGACGTCCAGCTGGCGGTCACGGCAGCCAGCCAGGAGCTGATCGAGGAAGATTGATATGACATCCCTCCCCGATGCGGCCTTGCGGCCCGTGCCCCCAGGGGCCAGTTCTCCTGGGGCGGCCCGGCGAAGGCCGAGGCGCCGGCGGGGCTCTTCCCCCTTCAGGTGGTGCGGCGCTTCTTCCCGGACGGGCGCGACGGCTGCGCGCTCGAGCCGGTGCTTGCGGCCTCCGCCAGCAGCCACTCCGCGAACGTCTGCACCTCCGGCCGGCGGCGTGCCGTGGGGGCGATGAGCAACCAGTAGGAGCGCTGCGTGGCGACCCGGGGGCCGAACGGCGCAATGACGCTGCCCTCGTCGAGATACTCCTGGATCAGCGGGACCCGCCCCAGCGCCACGCCGTGACCGGCCAGAGCGGCCCGCATGAGCTGGTCGAAGTAGTTGAAGGCGATGGAGCCCGCCGGCTTCACCCGCCGCACGCCGGACGCCTCGAACCAAGTGCTCCACTGCAGCCATAGCGCCGGATTGACCGGGTCCTCCAGGCGCAGCAGCACGTGGTGGCGCAGATCCTCCGGACGCTCCAGGGGTTTCCCGGTGCGTTCGAGCAGCCCGGGTGAGCAGATGGGCATGAACTCCTCCCGGAACAGCCAGCGCGCCTCCGGCGGCGGGTCTGCATCGGGCGCATAGCGCACCGATATGTCGATGTGCTCCCGGTCCAGATCGAGCACGCGATCGTTGGCGGCCACGCGTACATCCACGTCGGGATGCATCTGCTGGAACTTGCCCAGCCGGGGAATCAGCCACAGCGACGAGAATGCCATGGTCGAGGTCATGGTGATGCCGCGCGGGATGTTGCGCGGTGACAGGCTCTCCATCGCTTCCCGCACCTGTCCGAGCGCCGACTGGACCGCCTCGCGCAACCGGACACCTTCCACCGTCAGCGCGAGCCCGCGCCGCTGGCGCACGAAGAGCTTCACGCCGAGGTGATCCTCGAGCGCCTGGATCTGCCGGCTCACCGCTGACTGGGTGAGATACAACTCGTCGGCCGCGTGGGTGAAGTTGAGATGCCGCGCGGCCGATTCGAAGCCCTTCAGCAGATCCAGAGAAGGCAGGCGGTGGACCGTTTCAGCCATGCTTCTTGCTCATGGCATACATTCCCATTTCTCGTTTGTCCATTGCGGATGTGCCGAGGAGAATCCAGGCTGCAATGATTCTCGCGAATACCGCTATGGTCAACCGGACTGCGCGGCGAGCGGGCAAAGGAGATGCCATGAACATCGAACTGCAGGCTTCGAACATCGTCCTGGCGCGCGACGGCATGATCGCCATCCGCGACGCGCGTGGAGTGCGCCTGAGCTGCATCAAGGGTGTTCTCTGGATCACCCAGGACAACTACGTGCAGGACTTCATCGTCGGGCCGGGGCAGACCCACACCATCGACTACTCCGGTCTGACGCTGGTCACGGCGCTCGAGCCGACCACCTTGTCGGTGGGCGAGCCCAGGCCGAGCTTCACCGCGCGCATCCTGAACTCGATCGCGCGCAGGCTCGGGTCCGGGCTGCTGCTGCGACCCGCGCCGCTCTGACGGCGCGTCAGGCGCCGGACGCCGTCAACCGTGAGCGCACGTCCTCGATGCGCTTGCGGTTGACGCCGAAGTCGCTGTGCCCGAGGCGCGAAGCCGAGCGTACGTGCACGATCTTCTCGCCGCTCGGCAGCCAGAACTCGACGTCGTCGACGAAACCCATCAGAGCGGATTCGTACTCAGCGTAGAGGTAGTCGTTGGTCTGCGAGACGATGCGCGTGCGTGGTGTGGCGCGGACGATCTCGGCCAGCGCCTTGAGCGCGGCAGCCGGCGTGGTCTTGTACGCGAGCGGCGCGATGGCGTGCGTGGGATCCTGCGCCTGGCTGTTCACGCAGTTCGGCGAAGCGGGCGCCGGCTTGAGTTTGCCGTCACGCACGCCGAGGTCGGTGGGACGCTTGCCGCTCAACAACCCCACGGTTTCTAACCTCCCGCTTTCATGCCCGGCTGCACGGCCGGGCGAGCCGCCATCGTCTCGGCCCAGCGCCGCAGGTTCGTCAGACCGGTGGCCGAATCGAGCAACGCCTTGCGCGCCACGAAACCCGGGTAGAGCATCAGGTCAGCAACGCTGATCTCGCCGGCGATGAACTCGCGGCCTTCGAGCTGCCGGTCGCAATCGCGGAAGAAATTCACCAGGCGATTCTTGAAGTAGTCGGAGTTGCCTTCCGTCTTGTCGGGAATGGAGTTCTCGACGCGGAACAGGCTGCCGCTGGTGCCCGCGATGTCGCTCGCCGCCTGCATCAGCCATTGCAGCGCCGTGTATCGGCCGGCCCCGCATTTCGGGAGAAAGCGCCCGGACTTCTCCGCCGCATAGAGGATGATCGCGGCCGATTGCGTGACGGTGAGCGGCTTGCCGTCCGGCCCGTCGTCGTCGACGATCGCCGGGATCATCCCGGCCGGATTGATCCGCAGGTATTCGGGCGTACGCGTCTCACCCTTGCCGATGTCCAGCTTGTGCAGCCGGTAGGGCAGTCCGCATTCCTCCAGCGCCACCGTCGCCCGGTAGCCGTTCGCGGTCGGGGCGATGTATACGTCGATCATCTTGTCTCCTCCGTGTTTTCGCGCGATTCTACGGCGCGCCCGACGTCACGGATACGCGAAGGGCATCGGGTAGGGGCGTCCGAAGGGTCGACCGGCGCGCACGGCCTGGACCGGTTTCAACCAACGCGTGCCGTTGCGGCGATTGCCCTTGGTGTCCACGAACGCCACCGGTTCCTCGACGAGCTGCAGGATCGATACGTCGGCGGGTGCGCCCACCTGGAGCGTGCCGAGCTTCTCGACGCGACCGATCACGCGGGCAGGATTGATCGTCGCCATCGCGATCACCTGCTCGAGGTCCAGCCCCAGGTTGAGGAACTTGCTCATGACCCATGGCAGGTACGGTTGTCCCGGTGTGTTGCCGCTGACGGCGTGGATGTCGCTGCTGATGGTGTCGGGCACGAGCCCCTGTGCGAGCGCGGGTTCCGCCACCGTGTAGTCGAAGCTGCCGCCGCCGTGTCCTACGTCGATCACGACGCCGCGCCGCTGGGCCGCGGTGGCCGCAGGCAGCACCTTGCCGTCCTGCACGATGTTGTTGCCGGCGCCGCTGTAGGCGTGTGTGAGGATGTCGCCGGGGCGCAGGAGATCGAGCACCGCGGACAGTTCGCCCGGCGCGTCGCCGATGTGGCATTGCACGCGGAAACCGGGCCCCGCGCGTTCCGCCGCGGCGACGGCGCGCACCAGCGGCTCGAGACCGTGTGCACCCACCACGTTCTTCGACATCCGCACTTTGATGCCCAACGCTACGTCGGCGTTCTCGGCGACAGTCTTCGCGGCGGCATCCACGTCCGCGTAGTCGATGTTCAGCATCTCGCCCACCGGAAAGCCCGCCAGCCCGATACGCGAGATGTGAACGAACGCGAAGATGCGCGAGCGCGCCTGCGCGATGATGTAGTGACGCAGCGCCGAGAAGTTGCCCGCTCCGGCGTCACCGGCGGAAACGTAGGTGGTGGTGGCGGTGAACGGCACGAGCTCGTCGGCCGGCAATCCGATTGCGGAGCCCTGCGGATACACGTGGGCGTGCAGGTCCACCAGGCCGGGCACCACCAGATTGCCGCCGGCGTCGATGCTCTGCGATGCGCGCGCGGGATCGATGGCGGGCTCGACGGCCGCGATGCGTCCCCAGCGGATACCGACGTCGCGCCGGGCGCGCAGGCCTTGCGACGGATCGATCACCTCGCCGCCACGGATTACCAGGTCGAACTTATCCTCGGCGAACGCGGTCAAGGTCGCTGCGGCCAGCGCACCGCTGCGCCACAGGAACTCGCGCCGTCCCGATTTCGTCGGTTCGTTCATCGGGCGTCAGCGTGCCACCGCAGAGGCCGCCGGTCCAGCGGCGGCGGGTATCATCCCGCTTTCGTCTTGAATTCGAGCCGCCCCCGCACCACCTCCACGGGGCACTGCCCGTCTCGCCCCGTCACAAGCCCGCCTCCGAAGGAATCGTAGTGCCACCGGTCACCCAGGCCCTGCTCGGGCTCAACATCATCGCCTTCGCGCTGCAGGGCATGTTCGGCTTCGGCCTCGAAGCCAACTTCGCGCTGTGGCCTCCGGCCCAGATCAATCATCCGCAGATCCCGAGCTTCCAGTTCTGGCAGCTGCTCACCTACGGCTTCCTGCACGGCACTTTCTGGCACCTAGCGTTCAACATGCTCGGGCTGTGGATGCTGGGTCGGGACGTGGAGCGCGTGCTCGGGTCGCGCCGCTATCTCCAGTACTACCTGACGTGTGTCATCACCGCGGCGGTCGCGCAGCTAGGGGTGATGAGTCTCACGAACGCGCCGCCCTATCCGACCGTCGGAGCTTCCGGCGGCGTGTTCGGCGTGCTGCTCGCCTACGGCCTGCTGTTCCCGCGGCGCATCGTCATGTTGCTGATTCCGCCCATCCCCATGCCGGCGCGGTGGTTCGTGGTCATCTACGGCCTGATCGAGTTGTTCCTGGGTGTCACCGGCACGCAATCCGGTGTGGCGCACTTTGCCCACCTCGGCGGGCTCGCGGGCGGGTTCTTCCTGCTGCAGTACTGGCGCGGGCGGTGGCCGTTTTCGCGGTAATCAGGCAAGAAAAGCCTTCGACACGAAGGACACGAAGACCACCAAGGGGGCACGAAGAAGGGCGTTGAGGGCTGCCCCTCGTTCTTCGTGGTTTCGTGCTTCTGCTGTCCTTCAAACGCCCGCGAATGCCAACCCGTTCGGTTTCGTCCGGATCCCCGTCGCCAGCCGCTTCCAGGGAAAGTCGGCCGGGTCGGCCAGCATCGGTCCCGGTGCCTTGCATACCAGGATCTCCTCGGCGATGGGCGTGAAGTCCGCGCGGAAGTGCACCGAACTCTTGTTGACGAGGATGCCTTCACGCGTCGGCTCGATGCCGACGAAGCGGTACATTTCCTGATCGGCCATCTGCGGTTTCTCGCACGCGACCACCACGCGCACGCCGCCGATGCGCAGACAGGCCGAAGGTCCGAGCGTCATGCGCGCACCGCGATAGAACGGGCCGGTGCAGGTGAAGCGACCGTCGGAGAGGCGTTCGACCGTGAAGCGGCCCTGGAACGGCGCATCGCCGGGAATGTGCGACTTGCCGCCGAGCGCCATCTCGAGAGTGGCACCGACCCCGACCGCGTGTGCCGCGCGGGCGGCCTCGGGATCGACGATCAACCCTATCGCGGCACGCTGCGCGTTTGCACCCACCAGAGCGCGCAGCATGCCAGTGGTATCCGAGTTGCCGCCGGCGCCGGGATTGTCCTGCGTGTCGGCGATCACCACCGGGCGCGTGGCACGGCCCGCCACGGCGATCGCCCGCCGCACGCCTTCCTCGGGTGAGAGCACCTCCAGCGCAAAGTCCGCTTCGCGCGCTTCCACCGCTTCGCGCAGACGTTGCGCAGCGCAGGCCACTCCATCCGAATCGTCGCCGTAGGCGAAGACCACCGGACCGCATTCGGGAAAGTCCGCCGCGGGGAAGCCCGGCGTGAACGATGCCGAAACCACGCCCGTGCCCTCGAACCGCGGCAGGTCGCGATACAGCGTTTGCGTCGGTTCGAGCATCGTGCACTGGGATCCGAGCGGAATCAGGAACGGCACGCGTTGCACCGAGACGTGCGGTTTGGGAGCGCCGTCGAACCGGCGCTGCAGCAACGCCGCTGCGCGGGCACCGGTCTCGGCCATGTCCACGTGCGGGTAGGTGCGGTATGCGACCAGCGCTTCGGCGTGTTCGACCATGCGCTTCGTGACATTCGCGTGCAGGTCGAGACTCGCCACCACGGGCACGTGCGGCCCCACCGCCTTGCGTACACGGGCCAGCAGCTCGCCTTCACCGTCGTCCAGGTGCTCCGTGACCATCGCTCCGTGCAGGTCGAGATAGACCGCGTCGACGCCCTGCGCCCGCTTGATGCCGGCGACGATCAGCTCGGCGATGCGCTCGAAAGCATCCTCGGTGACGTGGGCCGAAGGGCTCGCCGCGGCCCATGCGGTGGGGATCAGGTGATGCCGTGCCTTCATCGCCTCGATGAAGCCGGCGATCGGCAGATTGATCCCGGCGACGCCGTCGAACAGATCGCCGCCTTGCAGGAGCGGCGGCCAGCCGCCGCCGCGCACGAAGGCGTCGTAGTCGGCTTTGCTGGGGGCGAAGGTGTTGGTTTCGTGCTGGAAGGCACCGATGGCGATGCGCATGCTGGGTCCGGAGGTTATGTATTCGAAGAATGCGGGGCGAATCTCCGCGCCGACTCGCATTGTGGCCGGGACCGGCCGGCGCAGGCAACGCTGCACGACCCCACGCGGCCCTTGCCTCCGACGGGTTACCCGATGCGGCATGATGGCGGCCTTCGCAACGGGGAGGAGTCCATGAAGATCTGCATGATCGGCGCCGGTGCCATGGGCGGCGTCTACGGCGGCCTGCTGTTGCGCGCGGGATTCGACGTCACGCTGCTCGATGTCCGCAAGGATCATCTGGAGGCGATCCGCCGCGACGGGTTGAAGGTGGAGGGTGTTCGTGGTGAGCACGTGATCGCCATCGACGCGCGTGCGGGCACGGACGGCTTGCCGCCGGCCTTCGATCTCGCGATCGTGTTCACCGATGCCAATGCCACGAAGGATGCCGCGACCATTGCCGCGCGCATCCTGAAGCCGGACGGCTTTGCCATGACCCTGCAGAACGGCATCGGCAACGTGGAGGCGCTGATCGAGGCGCTCGGGCGTGAGCGCGTGGTGGCGGGCGTCAGCATGAACAGCGCGGCGAACCCGGCGCCGGGCCGATCGGCCTACACCAACGCAGGCATGACTTCCATCGGCGAACTGGATGGGCGCGACACCCCGCGCATCCGCGAAGTGGCGCGCATGCTGAACGCCGCCGGGATCGAGACCGAGATCGTTCCCGATCCCATGAGCTACGTGTGGAGCAAGTTCGTGCTGAACTGCGGCATCAACGCGCTCACCGCGGCGACGGGTCTGCGCAGCGGCGAGATGTACCGCACGCCGGAAGTGAGCGCGCTGCAGGACCGCGTGATCGACGAGATCCTGATGGTGATCGAACGCAAGGGCGTGACGCTGGCCGAGCCCGATCCGCGCAAGAAGATCAAGGACCACTGCCGCATCCGCTACAACAAGCCGTCGATGATGCAGCATGTCGAGCAGGGCCGCCGGACCGAGATCGACGCGATCAACGGGGCTCTGGTGCGCGAGGCGCGGGCGCTGGGATTGTCGGTCCCGTACAACGAGGCGGTCGTGGCGATCGTGAAGGGACTCGAGAAGAGCCGCCGGCAGACGCTGCACGAGCCGCCGATCGACTACAAGCAGCGCGAGGCGGAAGCGGAGGCGGAGGTCGCCGCGGGGAAGAAGTAGGCGGCATCGACGGGCTTGACCATCCTCGGCTTGCCGATGTTGGTGGCCCCCATCCCAACCTTCCCCCAGCGAAGCTGGGGGAAGGGGCCGTACATCCCCTCCGCCACTGAAAGTGGGGGAGGTTCAGGGTGGGGGCAATCCGACAGGCTTATCCGGAACTCTGTGCACGCCGTGGCACCTGCGCCACTTTGCCCGGCTGCCGAGCCTCTTCCACCAGCCACTGCTCCAACGCCCGTACCGCAGGTCTGTTGCGTGCGGCGGGATCGATCACCAGATAGTACGCACGCGGCGACGCGAGGCTGCTCGCGAAAGGGGCGACGAGCTGGCGCTTCGCGAGCAGATCGTCGACCAGCGGGGAGCGGCCCAGTGCCACGCCCTGACCTGCGACTGCCGCGAGAATGACCTCGCCGTAGTTGTTGAAGCTGAGCGTGGTGGCCGGTTGCAGATCCGGCAGATGCATGGCTTTCAGCCACGGATCCCAGTCGGTGGGTATGCCGGCGTCGACCGGGAGCAGCATCTGCAGCAGCGGGAAATGCCGCAAGTCCTCCGGTGCGCGCAGGGGGTGCTTCGTCCGCTTCAGCAGTGACGGCGAACAGACCGGCAGCACGGTTTCCGCGAACAGCTGCGTGCCGTCGATCGAGCCCGCGGGCGCATACCGGACTGCCACGTCGATGCCTTCGCCGCGCAGGTCACGTCGATGGAAGCTCGCGTCGATGCGCACGTCGATGCCGGGATGGGCCTGGGTGAAGGCCGGCAACCGCGGGATCAGCCAGAGCGAGGCGAGCCCCGGCGTCGTCGTGAGTGCCAGCACCTGGCGCTGGCTCGGCTGGCGGATGCGGGCCACGGTGGTCCGCAGTTCCGCGAGCACGGTGGTGCAGGTATCGAACAGCCGCTGACCCTCGTCGGTCAGCACGAGCGCACGGTGGCGGCGCCGGAACAGCGGCACCCCGAGATCGTCCTCGAGCGCCTTGATCCGCCGACTCATCGCCGACTGGGTCACGAAGCGCTCGGCAGCCGCCTTGGTGAAGGACAGATGGCGCGCCGCCGCCTCGAACTCCACCAGGAGTTCCAGCGGCGGCAGACGGGTGGCGGGTTTAAGCATGCGCAGCAGGAATGCGTAGCATTCCGAAGTTTCGTTTGAGGTCGGCTTCGCTAGAGGAGAGTATTCGATCGGTCGGTGGGCCGGGTCAAGTCATCCGCATTCCCTCCGAGCATGCTACGAAGGAACCGTCGATGAGCCTGATGTCCTCGATCCTTGCCGTTGCCCGCCTGAGGCGTCGTCCGACCTTCGGTCTGATCGATCACGTTCCGCTCGCCGACGGGCGTGCAGTGACGGTGCGACCGGTGCTGCCGTCCGACTTCGAAGCGGAGCGCCGATTCGTCGTCGGCCTGTCCGCGCAGTCGCGCCATCGGCGGTTCCATGTCGGGGTCGCCACGTTGCCCGACGCGATGCTGCAGAGCTTCACGCACATCGACTATCGCACCCATGTCGCTCTGGTGGCCGTAGCCGACGAGGGGCTCATGCCGGTCCTGGTGGCCGATGCTCGCTACGTGGTGCTCGATGACTCGGCGCATGCCGAGTTCGCCATCGCCGTGGCGGACGACTGGCAAGGCATCGGACTCGGTCGGGAATTGCTGATGCGGTTGGGCACGCACGCCCGTCGCAGCGGATTGCGTCGGCTCTGCGGCGACGTGCTCCGCGACAACGCAGCGATGATCGGGCTCGTGCGCAGCCTCGGCGGTCGTGTGCGGTCCCACCCCGAGGACATGCTGGTGATGCGGGCGACCTTCGACTTCTAGCCCACCTTGGACCAGGCAGAATGCTCCCGGAGCATTCGGGAGACCGCACCATGGCCGGATCGGAAAGACCGCGCGCCGTCGTCGCCGTAGAGGCGCCGCTGCGCGCGAAGGCTTCGAACTATCCGGAGATCTTCGCGCGGCGCTTCGGCGGGCGCGACAAGCGTCCGCTCGGCGACCTGTTCGGGCTGAAGAACTTCGGCGTCAATCTCACGCGCCTTGCTCCCGGAGCGATGTCGTCGCTGAGGCATGCGCACAGCCTCCAGGATGAGTTCGTGTACGTGCTCGCGGGTCGCGCGGTGCTGATCACCGACGCGGGAGAAACGCCGCTCGAAGCCGGCATGTGCGCAGGCTTTCCTGCGGGCACGGGCGATGCGCACCATCTCGTCAATCGCGGCGACGAGGAGGTCTGGTATCTCGAAGTGGGCGACCGGACCGCGGGGGACGTCGGCAGTTATCCGGACGACGATCTGCAGGCGGTGAAGCGTGATGACGGCGGGTGGGAGTTTCGGCGCAAGGATGGGACGGCGTATTGACGGCCGCGCCGGTCGCTCGCCCCCATCCCAACCTTCCCCCAGCGAAGCTGGGGGAAGGGGTGTACATCCCCTCCCCCACTTTCAGTGGGGGAGGGTTAGGGTGGGGGCCAAGCGTTTGCCGGAGTCGCCCTCAGGCGCCATCCCCCACGAAGATGTTCTTCTTCACGATGGCGTGCACGCCCCAGTTGCCATCCACCACCTGCGTCACACCGAAATCCACGGCCACGGACATCAGCGACACCGCTTCGTCCTCGGTGAGTCCCTGCGTCGTCATGAGGAAGTGGCGCATCTTGCGGAAGGCGTCCTTGAGCGCGAGATCCACCGACGATTTGCCGTAGATCTCCGATTGCGCCTTCGCGCCGAGGTCGGCGAGGTAGTTGGGATAGCTGAACCCGTGCACCAGGAAGTCGGTCTGGGTCTCGAGCAGCGGGAAGCCCAGCTTCTCGAGCGGCGTGCCGGCCAGCGTCGCCTTCTTGTGCAGGATCAGCTGGAACGTGCCGGTGAGCGAGCATTCGATCGCGGTACCGCACAGCTCCGAATCGCCCTGCGACGCATGCGGATCCCCGACCGAGAACAGCCCGCCGGGCACCGACACCGGATAGTAGAGCGTCGCGCCTTTGCCGATGCGCCAGTTGTCGATGTTGCCGCCGGTGTAGCTGGGCGGGATCGAGTCGACCATGTCGGCTTCCTTGGGCGCCAGGCCCATCACGCCGAAGTGCGGGCGGATCGGCACGCGCACGTTCTTGAGCACTCCCCAGTTCTCCTTGATGGTGCTGTGGTCCACCGGGACGCCGGGGTAGTCGATGATCTTGTGCACGACGCCGAACGGATCGGTCTGCGGCGTCCAGCGGAAGTTGTACAGCGCCTTGGCCCAGTCGCGTTCGCCGCTCGCGTCGATCTCGTAGATGGTGATGACTTCGCGCTTCTTCGGCTCCTCGATGAGATCGTTGAAGTGGAAGCCCCACCACGCGGCGGCGTTGCTGCCGAAGCTCTTGCCCTTGAACTCCGGGTTCGCGCTCGGCCGCGGTTTCACATCGAGGATGCGCACTTCCAGGATGTCGCCTTCCTCCGCACCGGTCACCGCGATCGGTCCGGTGCAGATGTGCACGCCCAGGCCCTCACCCGCGCCACGGCCGAACAGCGACGCGTCCATGGGACCGGCGCCGCGCCGGTTCACGCCCTTCTTGGTCTTGTCCCAGAAGTAGACGCTCTCGGCGCCCGGATCGCCCTTCACCATGCGCGCGTTGTCGTCGTTGGCGTGGTGCGTCAGCGTCTCGATGGTGACGAAATCGCCCGACTGCACTTCCACCAGCGGCTTCAGCGATTTGCTGAAGTAGCCCCAGTGCACTGTGTCGGCGGTGGCCGGGATCGAATAGTGCGAGATGGTGCTGCGCTTCATCTCGGTCTTGGCGAGCGCCAGCGACGAGGTACCCAGGCCGCCCAGCGCGGCTGCCGCGGCGGCGCTGCTCGCCAGCGAGCCCTGCAGGAAGCTGCGGCGCGAAGCGTCCGCCGGCTTCGGCAAGTCCAGCGATGCCGTGTCCAGCGGCACGTCGTGATGATGGTTCGGGTCGCTGCAGCAACCGTTGTGATGCTCGCTCATGTGTGGTCTCTCCCCAGTAGGCGAATGCGTTCGACGCGAACGAAATCCCGCCGCGCGCGTTGCAAGAGCGGGACCATGCGCGACATCCCGCGTGAGGTGCGCGCTTCTCGCTACCGATTCAGAGGGTTGAGCCGTGCCGCACGAGCTGCGACGCGAACGCCGGCGCACCGGCACAGTGCGGACATCGCACCGCCGGCCTCACGAAGGCGCACGGGAGTTCAGGCGGCGGCGTTCAGCAGCCGCTGCACCGCGTCCGGTCGAGGCACCGGGGCCACGGCGCCGTATCCGGTGCAGGTCAATGCGGCTGCAGCATTCGCGTAGCGCACTGCCTGGAAGAAGTCGTCGCCGGCGCTCAGTCGGGCGAGAAAGCTGCCGGCGAAGCAGTCGCCTGCACCCGTGGCATCCACCGCCTGGATGCGATGCGGCGCGATGCGCTCGCGCTTCCGGCCGTCGGAGGCGGCCACGCCCGCCGATCCCAGCTTGAGCGCCACGAACTTCGCTCCAAGCGCATGGGCCCAGTCGACGATGGCATCCGGCTCGTCGCGGCCCGACAGCACACGCACGTCGTCGATGCTCGGCAGGAAGTAGTCCGCCAGTCCGATGGTGGCGTTGATCACCGCGCGTGCACGGGCCAGGGGCCACAGCTTGAGCCGCAGATTGGAGTCGTACGCGACCTTCGCGCCCGCGGCCCGGGCGGCGTCGATCGCCATGAACGCCGCGTCGCAAGCGCTCGAGCTGATGCCCTGCGTGATGCCGGATGTATGGAGGAAACGCGCGCGACGGATCACGTCGAGCGGCAGGTTGCCGGGCGCGAGGCGGCTCGCCGCGGAGCCGGCCCGACGGTAGCTGAACGCATGGCCTTCGGGCCCGTGCGTGACGAAGTACACCGCGGTCGGCGCCTCGGGGTCGATCGCCACCCCCGAAGCGTCGAGACCCTCTTCCCGCCAGAGATCGAGAAAGAGCCTGCCGAACTCGTCGTCGCCCAGTCGCGTCACGTAGCCGGCGCGCGCCCCCTGACGGGCCGCGGCGATCATCGCATTCATGGTGTCGCCGCCGAAACCCTGCAGGTACCGGCGGGTATCGCCGGGAACCTGGTTGAACTCCACCATCGGCTCGCCGACCGACACCACATCGAGCGAGGGCGCGTTCATCGGCGCGTCATGCCTGCACCTTGCCGAGATAGCGCGCAGCGTGTTCGATCACGCGCGCGCGATCGCCGGCTTCGAGCGCGGGGAGATCCACGATGTTGTTGCCCACGCCGACCACCACGGCGCCGGCGCGGCGATACGTTTCCATGTTCTCGACCGAAACCCCGCCCGTGGGACACAAGGGAATGTCGGGGAACACGGCATGCAGCGCGCCGAGATGGGACGGTCCGCCGCTGCCGGCGGGAAAGACCTTCACGACATCGGAGCCGTGGCGCCAGGCCGCGAGCACCTCGCCCGGCGTGAACCCGCCCATCAGGCACGCGCGGCCGTGCTCGTGCGCCAGTGCTGCCATGCCCGGGACGAGGCACGGCGAGACGAGGTAGTCGGCGCCGGCGTCGATGCACGCGCGTGCGGTCTCCACGTCGAGGATGGTGCCGGCGCCTACCAGGAACCCGGGAGCCATGCGCGTGCGCAGGTCCCGGATCAGCGTCATCGCGTCCGGCGTGGTCAGGGTAAGTTCGACGGTGCCGAAGCCGGCCTCGACGAGGCAATCGATGGCCTGCGTGGCGAGTTCCGCAGTCTTCAGGCGCAGGACCGGGATGACCGACGCGGCGAGCAGTCGTGCCGCCACCGGATGCATGGATTCTCGTTGCATGCGCGAATTCTCGACGCCCGGCGCACGCAGATGCAAGTGCGGTCTGGTCCGGACCGCGACAGCCCGCAGAAAAGAGGGCGGCGCGCGATAGGAGACCCGAGTGCGCACCGCCCCTGAAGCTACAGCGGGGAGATGGTGAAACAATGCTCGAACATCGAGCCGATGCGCGTTCCAGGCGGGATTCGATACCCGGTGCGTACTCGGTGCGACGTCCTCTGACACTTTGCCTCAGCCCCTCTTACCGATGGATTACGTATTGGCGCAGTAAATCCGACTTGGACCGGAGGGCTGCGTCGCATCTGCTAGACTTGCTGCGACGCAACAATCAACTTGGGTGTCCGTATGTTGAAAGGCAGATCAGCGATCGTGACCGGCAGCACCAGCGGCATCGGGCTCGGGATCGCGCAGGCGTTGGCGGCGCAGGGGGCGAACGTGCTCCTGAACGGCTTCGGCAACGTGCCCGAGATCAAGAAGCTGGCGGCGAAGATGGAAGCGGAGTACGGCGTGAAGGTGATCTATTCCGGCGCCGACATGAGCCGGCCCGCCGAGATCCAGACCATGGTCGCGGAGGCCGCGAGCCAGCTGGGCAGCGTCGACATCCTCATCAACAACGCCGGCATCCAGCATGTGGCGCCGGTGGACGAGTTTCCGCTCGACAAGTGGGACCAGATCATCGCGATCAACCTGACCGCATGCTTCCACACCATTCGCGGGGCATTGCCGCACATGAAGAAGCACGGCTGGGGGCGCATCGTGAATATCGCCTCCGCTCACGGGTTGGTGGCGTCACCGTTCAAGTCCGCCTATATCGCGGCCAAGCACGGCGTGGTGGGCCTCACCAAGACCGTGGCACTGGAGACGGCGCAACTCGCCATCACCTGCAACGCGATCTGTCCCGGTTACGTGCGCACCCCGCTGGTGGAAAAGCAGATCGACGACCAGGCCAAGGTCCACGGGATCGCGCGCGACGAGGTGATCGAGCGCGTCATCCTGGAACGCCAGCCGTCGAAGCGCTTCGTCGGCATCGACGAGGTCGCTGCGTTGGCCCTGTTCCTCTGCGGCGAAGGTGCGGCCGGAATCACGGGCGCCGCCCTGCCCATCGACGGCGGCTGGGTGGCTCAATAGCGCCGGATACCGTGCCGGGCGCTACTCCGTTCCGCGGCGGGCGGTTGAGATTCACGATCGCGTTGGCGTAGAAGGCCAGCAGTTCGGTCTACGACAGGATCGTCGCGAGCGGCGTGCGGAACTCGTGCGACGTCATCGATGCGAAGCGCGACTTGAGTTCGTTCAGCTCCTTCTCGCGCGCCAGCGCATCCACCAGCTCCGCCTCCGCGGCCTTGCGCCAGGTGATGTCCGTGAGGACCCAGATGCTGCCCTGGGCCGGATCGCGCGGCCGCTGATGAAGCACCAGAAGAGCGATCCTTCGCTGCGTTTCATGCGCGCGCGGGTCTCGTAGATGCGGCCCTGCGTGAGCAGCGGATAGGCCTCGGCGCCGAGCGCCTCGTAGTCCTCGCGCGACGGATACAGCATCGCCGTGTTCTTGCCGGTGAGTGAGCGGCGCGGATAGCCGAACAGCTGCTCCTCCAGCATCCGGTTGCACCATTCGAGGCGCTGGTCGCGCAGCAGGCCGATGCCGACCACCGAATGCTCGAGAATCGCCGTCTTCTCGGCCAGGGCCGCCTGCAGGCGTTCCTCGCTCTGCCGCAGGGCATCGTCCGCCGCCGTCAGTTCGGCGGGCTTCTGCGTGAGCTCCACCGTGCGTTCCGCGATGCGCTGCTCGAGGTCGCGGTTGAGCGCCTCGATCTCGGCCTGGCTGCGCTTGCTCTCGCTGATGTCCGAGAGCGTGACCACGGCGAACCTGCGCCCGTCCGCTCGCGTGATCGGACGGAAGCTCACGAGCGAATCGAAGATGCTGCCGTCGCTGCGGCGGATGCCTCATTCCAGCGGGATATTCGAGGAGTCCGCGAACAGTGCTTCGAGGAACTTCTCCTTGACCGCCACCACGCCGGGCGGCGCGCACATCGCGTAGTGGCGCCCGATCAGGTCTTCCGGTCGATGGCGCACCAGTTCGCAGAAGAACGGATTGACGCGCGCGAACCGCCCCTGCTCGTCGATCACGCAGATGCCGATGCGCGCGACGTCGAACACGGTCGCGTACAGGTCGAGATCGAGCTGGTCGAGGTCCACGGCGGAATGGAGGGGCGACGGTCCGGTCTGCGGGGAGCCGCATTATCCTCCCGTCCTGCCGGGCCGGAGAGCGTCCGGAATGCCATGGGATCGCGAACGATGTTCAACGGACTGGGGCAGCGTGCGTTGACGCTGTGCAGCGTGATGCTGCTGTTCACGAGCGGGCGGGTTGCCGCCGACGATGCGGTCGTGACCTCGGCCGTGCACTGGGTGTCGCGGAGCGACGCTCGAATCCACGTCTGGGAGAAGTTCGCCGGCTCACCCACGGGCAAACCGGTGCTGATCCTTGCGCACGGCTCGGCCACGGCGGGCAAGGAGAGCTTCGATCTGGCCGTCCCGGGACGGACCGACTACAGCCTGATGGATCGCTTCGCTCGCGCCGGCTTCGACGTCTTCGCTCTGGATGTGCATGGGTTCGGGCGCTCGACGCATCCCGAAGGCCATGTCACCACCGAGGCTGCGGCAGAGGATCTGGAGGCCGCGGTCGACGCCGTGCGACGCTTGCGCGATGTGCCGCGCGTGCATCTGCTCGCATGGTCATGGGGCACGCAGTACGCCGGACTCTTCGTCACCGCCCACGGCGACAAGATCGACCGCTACGTGAGCTATGCCCAGATGCATGCGGACAGCCCCGATATCGTGCGCCGCCGGGCCGACCTCGAACGCTATCGGACCACCCCTTGGATTACCGTGCCGCGCGACGGGTGGAAGGTGCGGTTCCGGTCATCGACTCCAGCGGAGGTCACCGAAACCGAAGCGATGGAAGCATTCGCCGACGCCGCCGCCGCGATCGAGGTGCGGACTTCCACCGGTCCGCAACTCGACATGGTAACCCGCTTGCCCATGGTGGATGCGACCCGCATCGCTGTTCCCACGCTGATGATCCATGGGCAGTACGACGACGTGGCCGACACGACCGGACTGCTGCCGTTTTTTGCACAACTACCGAACCCCGACAAGCGCTACGTCGTCGTTCCCCGCGCCGGACACATGATGCACCTACAGGCAGGCCGCCACGCCTTCTTCGACGCGATCGTCGACTTCCTGTGGGCAGGCGGATCGCGGTGATTCACCGTCGGGATCGACGCAGGGCGGCGCCTCCCACCAGCATCAGGCTGACCGTCATCAAAGTCCAGGTCTCGGGTTCGGGAATCGGGCCCGCGGCCCATTGCACATCGACCCGGACATTGGGGTTGCCAGTCCGCGGGTGAATCAGCCGTTGTGCGCCGCCGCGAGCGCCGCCTGCTGTGCCGACTGGTGATCGTGCGCCGCTGTCATCCGCTCGAGCACGTGGCGCGTCATGCTGAGCGCCAGTTCGTGTTCGCCGATGAAGACCATCCCCGCCTGTTCCTTCCGCAGCAGTTCGGCTTCTTCATCGCTGTGAGTACGGACCAGCGTTTCCACGTCGGGCTTCAGCGTGCGGGCGATCTCGATCATCTTGCGGGCCCGGAAGGTGTCCGGGGTGGCGATGACGAGCAGGTGAGCCCGGTGCACGTGGGCCTGGATCAGCACGGCGGGATCGGACGCGTCGCCGGATACCGCCGGGATGCCGCGGCTGCGCAGCTGTTCGACTACTTCGCGGTTCTGCTCCGCCACGACGATGGGAATGCCGCGCTCGATGAGAGCTTCGCCGATGCGTCGACCGACCCGGCCATAGCCGACGATCAGCACGTGCTCCGTGAGCTGGCTCTGGTCCACGCTCATGGGCAATTCCGCGAGCGGATCGTCCGGGCGTTCCATGGCGCGCGCCAGCTTCGAGCGCGAGCGGATCCATTTCTGCAGCGGCTCGATCGCGTTGAACAGCAGCGGGTTGATCGCGATCGAGATCAGTGCGCCCGCCAGGATCAGGCTCTGGCCGTCGGCGGGCAGCAGCTTCATGGCGACCCCCAGCCCCGCGAGAATGAACGAGAACTCGCCGATCTGCGCGAGGCTCGCCGACACCGTGAGCGCCGTGTTGAGCGGATAGCGGAACGCCAGCACGATGAGGAACGCCGCGAGCGTCTTGCCTACCACGATGATGGCCACGACCATCACGACCTTGAGCGGCTCCTGCAGCAGCATCGCCGGGTCGAACAGCATCCCGACCGACACGAAGAACAGGACCGAGAACGCGTCGCGCAACGGCAGCGACTCGTCGGCGGCACGGTGGCTCAGGGCCGATTCCCGCATCACCATGCCTGCGAAGAACGCGCCGAGCGCGAACGAGACGCCGAACAGCTTGCCCGAGCCGAACGCGATACCCACCGCGGCCGAGATCACGCACAGCGTGAAGAGCTCGCGCGACCCGGTGCGCGCCACCTGCCACAGCACCCACGGAAACACGCGGCGGCCCACCACCAGCATCAGCGCGACGAAGCCGGCCACCTGACCGAGCGTGATCAGCAGCATGGTGGTGAGGCTGCGTTCCTCCGCGACCGAGTGCCCGGCTTCGCCGCCCAGCCACCCGGCCAGCGGCGGCAGCAGCACCAGCACCAGCACCATCGCGAGGTCCTCCACCACCAGCCAGCCGATCGCAATGCGGCCGTTGATGGACTCGAGCACCCCGCGGCTTTCCAGCGCGCGCAGCAGCACCACGGTGCTCGCGACCGACAGGGCGAGCCCGAACACCAGGCTCGCGCCGAGACTCCAGCCCCAGAAGTACGCCACCCCGCCGCCCATCAACGTGGCCACGGCGATCTGGGCGATCGCGCCCGGCACGGCGATCTTGCGCACGGCCAGCAGATCTCCCAGCGAGAAGTGCAGGCCGACGCCGAACATCAGCAGCATCACGCCGATCTCAGCGAGCTGCGTGGCGAGTTCCACGTCGGCCACGAAGCCCGGCGTGGCCGGGCCGATCATGATGCCGGCGACCAGATAGCCGACCAGTGCCGGCAGCTTCAGGCGGACGGCGACGAAGCCGAGGATCAGCGCCAGGCCGAGCGCGGCCGCGATGGTGGTGATGAGCGTGATTTCGTGGGGCAAGGTGCGGTTCCGGTGGGGCGGGTGATGCTGGTTGGATAGGGCTCGCGCGGGTCGAGGCTGGCTCGCTCAGGGCCCAGGAGAGACGACGATACCATCCACAAGTTCGCGGCGGACTGCAGATTCGTTGCAGCGCCGCGGCAGGATCAGCGTGTCGCCCAGCCGCCGCTCACCGGAAAGACCTGGCCCACGAAGCATTCCGCGGCGTCGCTGCACAGGTAGGCCGCGAACAGGGCATCCTCCCGCGCCGACACGAGACGGCCCAGCGGCACCTCGCGCTTCAACCGTTCCTGGAACGCAGGCTTCGCCTGCAACTCGGCCGGGAAATAGGTGGGGTTGTCGACGAAGTTCTGCGCGATGGCATTGATGCGGACGCCGAGCGGGGCGAGTTCGACGCCGACCGCCTGCACCCAGGCGAGCTGTGCGCCGCGCGCCGCACTGTAGGACGACGTGCGCTTCATGCCGCGCAATGCCGAGGCGCTGCCCATGACGAGGAAGCGGCCCCGGCCCCGGGCCTGCATCTGCGGCAGCACCGCCTTCAGCAGGCGCGGCAACGGATCGACCATGTGCGCGAAGACGTGACGCCATTCGGCTTCGCTGACTTCGGCGGCCGGGGTCGAAGGGGCAGGCACGGCGAGATTCGCGAGCAGAACGTCGATATCCCCGGCAGCCGCCACAGCTGCTGCGGCCGCCTCCGGCGCGTCGAGAGCACGGGTATCGGCCACGATCTCGGCACCGCATTCGGCCAGGGTTGCGTGCAACGCTGGGCCCATGAACTGGTCGGCCTGCGTGAGCAGGATGCGCAGACGGGAGAGGTCGATGGGCGGCATGGCAGGTCCCGGAAAGGCGCGAACGCCGATCCTCCGAAGCATAGCGGCCTTGACCGCCGCCGCAAGCTGGCTGACTCGAGAGGCGCGCAGCGCGGTCAGCGCCGCCGACCGCCTCCACCACCATGGAAGCCATGCCCGGGGCCGCTGTGCGCCGGGGCTTGTGCGATCGCAAAGTTGCGCGATGGTGCGAAGCCCCGCCCGTCCGAGTTGTTGCCGAAGGTACGGCCTTCGAAGCGATCGCCGACCGCCGGCGCGGGCATCGCTCGATGCTCGAAGTTCATCGGGCGTCCCGGATTGTCGTGCCAGGAGGGGGAAGGACGCGCCGAGGCGGCACCGGGCGCCGGACCTGCCATCGGTGGTGCGGCGCGCTGGGCCGAGGGCGGTACGGTGATCCATTGGGAACGGGAGGGCGGCATCGACGATCCGCCGGACCATGCGCGGGGTGCAGTCGAGTCGCCCCGGACGATCGTCGGGAGCGATGCCGGCGCCGACGAACGGGACGGTCCTCCGGTGATCGAGAGGGGATGTGGAGCCGCTGCGCTGCCCCAGCGGTTGTAGACATTCGTGATCGTCGTCCGGTTTGCGACGAATTGCTGGGGTACGGGTGCTGCGGGAGCGACGCGCGTAACGATGACCCTCGAGCCCCACGGTCCCCACCAGGGGCGGAAACCCCAGTAGGGGGGCGGATAATAGAACGGTGGTCCCCACGGGCTCCACCAGGTGTCGCACCAGCCGAACCCGAAACCCCAGGTGACCGGCGGGCCGTACCAGACCGTGCCGATCCATGGGCGATAGCGCCAGCCGGTGCCGTACACGACGGTGCCGCCCGCCACGTAGGAACCCACGTAGCCCGACGTGTACCCCGTGGCGACGGCGTCGTCGCCCGATCCGTAGAGGCGGACGTAGGTCACGTAGTGCAGCGGCGAGCTCGGCGGGATGGTGTAGATCACGGGCGGTACGTAGGTCGCGACCGACCAGGGGCCCGCGGGGTTCGAGGCAACGAACCAGACGCCGTTGTCGAGGGCGTAGAAATCGTTGGTGTCCACGCGGATCACCGGCATGGGTGCGTTCACGGCGGATTGCAGGCGTGTCCCGGCGATGGGTTCGAACCGTGGCTCACCGTCGTAGGTGATGTCGAGCGTGGCCGCGTTGCGCTTGACCGTGGCCACCTGTGGCACGTTCGTCGCGATGACCGCCTCCTCCGCCTGCGGTGTGCCGGGTACCGACGCGCGCACGCCGGCGACGGGACTGTCGGGCGGGATCGCCGCGAAGTCCGCCGGCAGGCTCTCGCCCGGCAACCAGCGCCAGGGGCCGTCGCGCAGCGTATCCGACTGGAACCACCGCCCGGAGAGCAGCACGTAGTGCCGCCGGTTGCGCGCGTCGAGGAAGAGCTGGTTCGGCGAGTTCGTGACGTACGACAGCCGCGTGTTCGGGATCGCGGCGTACTGCGGCGGTCCGTCGGTCTGGATCAGTTCCGTCGGCACCGTGCTGACCACGATCTCCGGCAGGCCGTTGCGCCCGTTCTGCGGGCGTTCCAGCAGATCGACGCGGCCGGTGGCTGCTGCTTCGTCGCGCAACCCTTCGAGGCCCGCCGGCGCTGCGGCGACGCGTCCCCAGGGTCCGTCGATCGCCGGCGCTTCGAACCAGGTCTTCGCCACCGCGAGCGAGTACCGGTTCGTCGCACGATCCAGAACCAGAAAAGCGCGCGTGTTGATGACTCGCGAGTACGAGGTGCCGTCGATCTCCCGCAGCGCCGGTTCGCCGTCCACCGGAACCAGCAGTGCGGGCTGATCGCGATAGACGATGCGGGGCGCTTCGTCGTGCGTGGGTCGCACGCGGAACAGGCGCCGGGCATTGTCGATGTCGACGTCGGCCTGCAACCGGTCGAGGGGAACGCTCCAGCCATCATCGGGAAGCTGTTCGCGGAACGCGGCGAGGAACGCCTGCTCCCGTGCCGTCGCCGTCGGAAACCGGACCTTCGTGATCGCTATGTCGCGGATGATGACCCGGCGCGATCCGGAGTCCACGGTCGTGCGCGCCGTCAACGAGATCTCGCCGTAGTCTGGCCTGGCGGCAGCGCCCGATTGCGCTCCCACGGCGGCGCGAGCGCGCAGGCGGTCATCCTGCCATTCGTCGAATTGCGGGTAGTACATGGTGTACGTGACGTCGTCTGCAACGAATCGCAACGGCCACGTGGTCCCCGAGGGAGCTGTCGCGGATGCTGCAGGGACGGCACCGTCCTCCGCGGTGTCGGCAAGCACGGGTGCCGCGAATCCGCCGAGGCCGAGCGCATACAACGCACCAATGACGACGACTCCGGATCTCATGGCAGCGCTCCTCGATTCAGGGCCGGTACGAACCGGCGCGAGGTGCCTCAGCGTAGGTGCGCAATGCTTACGACAACCTTTCGCGACCGGACGGTCGCGACGCATCGAACCCGCGCCCTCATACTCCAGTGACCGTCCGATCCCCCGGTAAGTTCAAGGACGGTGACCGCGCACGTTCGTCAGGACGCGGCGTCAGACCTTGAACGCGCGCCGGATCTCGGGCTTCACCAGATCGATGTACTCGGGATGCTTGCGCAGATAGGCCGCGATGAACGGGCACGCGGGGATCACGTGCTTGCCCTGCTTGCGCGCATCGTCGAGCACACCCGCGGCGATGAATCCGCCGACACCCTTGCCTTCGTGTTCCGGCAGGACCTCGGTGTGGGTGAACATGACGCTGTCGGAGAGCAGGTTGTACTCGGAGTATCCGACCAGCACGGCGTCGTCGAAGGCCTCGTAGCGGTGCAGCGGATCGTTGTTCTTGAGTGTGAGCATGGTACGGTCGGGCGGCGGTCAACCCGCGAGCGCGCGGCGAAGCTGGTCTGCGAGCTTCGGACCGTTCGTGCGGTTCCAGGTTTCGTTGACGTTGAGTACGAACACCGCGCCATCGTTCCCGCGCACCGGCGCCGGCATCACCACCCCTTGCGCGCGCATGCGCTCGGGCAGGGACTCGGCCTTCGCATCGTTCACGACCATCCGGAAGACGTTGGTGCCGTTGGTGACCCGCTCGATGCGCACCGGTGCGCCGGCCGTGGCCTTCTGGAACTGGTCGAATACGGCGATGGCGGACGCGAATCGCCCGACGAAGCCCTCGGCGTAGCGCCGCGCCAGCATCGCAAACGGCCAGGCATTGAACAGTGCACCCCCGAACATCCTGCGAGTATGCGCCATGCCCTCGAGCGCCGCGGCCGGTCCGGCGAGGATCGCGCCGTTCACCGAGTTGAAGCATTTCCAGAGCGAGACGTAGACCGTATCGAACGGCGCCGCGTAGTCCGCGGGAGCGATGCCGGTGTACGCCGAAGCGATGAACATCCGCGCGCCGTCGAGGTGCAGGCCGATGCCGCGGCGGCGGGCTTCCGTACACACCCGCGTCATCTCGGTGCGATCGAACAGCTCGCCGTAGCGGCGACGTACCGGGGATTCGATCGAGATCGCTCCGATTGACGCGGCGACGCGCCCCGACGCCGTGCGGGCGACGGCACGCTCCACCTCTGCCCATGTGAACGTGGCACGGTCGGGCGCGAGCGGCAGCAGCGTGAGGCCGCTCAGCGTCTGGCTCGCGTCGCCGGTGTCGTTGTAGACGTGGCTCACGTCCTGCACGGCCACGCGGCGGCGATTGCCGGCGAGCGCGCGCAACGCGAGCTGGTTCGCGAGCGTGCCGGTGGGCATGAACAGCGCGCGCTCCTTGCCGAGGAGCCGCGCGAACCAGGCTTCGGTTTCCTCCACGATGCCGCCCAGGCCATAGATGTCCATCGCGGGCGGTTGCACCGCGCACAGTCGCGCGAGTTCGGCGGAAACCTCCGCCGGGGTCAACGACAGCCCATCCTGCTCGAGATGTACCAGCGCCGATGCTTCGGATGCGGAATCGGATGGGGCGCTCATGGCCGGCAATGGTATGCCGAGCGCCGCGGTCGCGGCGATCTGCTCGAGGAATCGGCGGCGGGGGAGGTCGGGATCCTCGGTCATCGACCGCTCCGCAGGCTCACGGGGGCATTACTTCATCTCGACGATGATCACGCGCGTTTCGGTGTCGCCGATGTTCTCGCCGATATGGTCCTGTGCCTTCATGAAGATTACATCGCCGGCCTTGAACTCACGGCTCACGGTCTTGCCGTCCGGAAAGGTCAGCAGGCGCTTGAAGGGTCCCAGCGCGTACAGCACGAAGTCCGGGTGATGGTGCAGATTCGTCTTCTGCCCCGGCTGATCGTGATACTCGAGGACGCGCACGCGGTCGTTCTCGACCCGGACCGTGTACTTGTCGCCGTCGGTGACGGTCGGATCCTGCGCGTGGGCGGAGCAGGTCATGGCGAGCAAGACGAACAGCGCGAGCTTCTTCATGCAGGGTCTCCCTGGGGCACGGCGGGACGGCCGTGTGCCGGCCGGCAGGCGCGACTATAGCCCGATGGACGTGACGCCGCGGACCTGCGGCCCCGGGGCGTGCGATCCGTCAGGAGCGCGCGCAGCCTCGCGGGCAAGCGCCCGCGCGCCGGCGCACATCGACCACCGTGATCGATGTGCGTCCTCGTCCGGTCAGGCTACTGGCAGTTCCCTGTCCACCGCACTGCCGACGACTTGCCCTGCAGCGGTGTGAACTCCCATTGCATCGATCCGGAAGCCTTGGCGAACTTGCCGGTCCCGCCCACCAGCTTCGCGTTGCCCTTGGCACCCATGCCGTCGGTTGCGACCCATTCCTCGTTCAGCACGTCGCCGTCCTTGTCCCTGCGCGCGCAGCTGCCGCTGCCGGTGGTCTTGCCGTCGGGCGTCGTCAGGAAGGTGCCGATGCACTCTCCCGAAATGAGGTGATAGACGGCGCCGGGATCGTCGCTCACCGTCACGCTCGAAGCGCGCAGCGTCGCGAGCGTGGTGCCCTTGGAGATCTCGGTCGGTTCCCACGACACCACGTTGTTGATGTTCGTTCCGGAGCACTTTGCAGCGAGAGCAGAGACAGGTGCGGCGGTGCAGACGAGCAGCATACCGAGGCACAGCAGTTCGTTGCGTGAGTACATGTTGTCTCCCTTTGGATGTCGGCGTCATGCCGCGTCGCCGGCCGGCGAGCGGATCCCCCGCGCGAGCCATGCATCACCGGAGATCGTCCGCACCGTCGGCTTGACGCAGCGGCGGTGGGGGGAGGTGCACCGAACTGCGGGTGCGGCCGACCCCGTCGCGCGGGGGAGGCCACGTTACGGGCCGGCGGCTTACAGATTGCCCACCGATTGGTTTGCGGGCCGGGATCGGACGCGCGCGTGACCCGGCAGCAGCTTCAGCCGGCGCCCGATAAGCCGCGGTCGCCCCGCGAGAGGCGGGACTCAGCTCTTCGCGCGGCTCCGCGATTTCGGTTTGATGCCGAGCCCTTCCAGATACTTCTTCACGTCGCGCTTGCCGACCGACCGGAGCGCCACGATCTTCTGGATCTGCTCGGCACGCGGGCGCGCATTGCCGAGTTCCCAGTTGTAGACCGACTGACCGGTCACGCCGAGCACCTTGCCCATCTCGGCAGCGGACAACCCGAGGCGGGCGCGCAGCGACTTGAGGCCCTTGGCACCGAAGCGGATGGGCGTACCTGCCGATTCCGATTCCGATGCCGGCGCGGAAGCAGTTTTGCCGGCCCGCCGCCCGAATTGCGCGATCTGCTTTTCCAGGCTCGCAACTTTGGATTTGAGCGCGGCGATCGCGTGCCGGTACTGGGCGGAAGCCTTCTTGGTGGCGAGGAGTTCGGCGCGCAATTCCCGCCGCGCCAAACGCGTGATTTCCTGCTTGAGGATGGTGCCGATGTTTGGCATGGACAACCTATAGTGTTTGACGACGTTTTGAAATGACCCGGGCCCAGGCCGTCCAGCAGACTGCTGTCGAGACTTCTGGGGACGAACGGTATTCCTCTCGTCCGCGCGCGGCGGGGTGCGCCTCGACCACTCGGAGTCCGGCGCCCCGTGCGGAGCCGGAAGGTCAAAGTTTAGCGCAGTCCGGTGTCGGGGAGGGTTATCCACAGCGGACCGGCGCGTGAGGCTCGGCGGCCGGGTCGACACGGCCTTCATCGCACCACTCCGGGGCGCCGGCGACTGAAACAGTGCGCCGCACGCCCCGACACCGGACGTTGTCGGCGCCAACTCACTGAATCGTAAGCGGCCCTCGACAGGGTGTCGCGGAAACGTCCGTGGTCTGCTTATTGCCGTTCTTTCCCTCGGCTCAGAGCGCCGAAAGGCGCTCGACGCACCTCGACCCACCGCGCTGCACGGCCAACAACAGGGGAGACCACGCATGACAACGGCAAAACCGGCAATCTGGGTGCCCGGAGACTGGAATGCGTTCTTCGGTTTCGGCACCAACATCCTCGTCAACATGCTGGTGCTGACGGGCCTGCTTCGTTACGTACTGCAGATGCCCGATGAGATCGTGTTCGGGCGCATCCTGCCGGCGTGCGGTCTGATGCTCTTCATGAGCACCATGTACTACGCGTACCTCGCATACAAGCTCGCGCAGAAGACCGGCAGATCCGATGTGTGCGCGCTGCCTTCCGGCACCAGCGTTCCGCACATGTTCGTCGTCGTGTTCGTGATCATGCTCCCGATCAGTCTGAAGACGGGCAACCCGATCAAAGGGTGGGAAGCGGGGCTCGCCTGGGTCTTCATCCAGAGCTTCGTGCTCATGATCGGCGGCTTCATCGCGCCGTACATCCGCAGGATCACGCCGCGCGCCGCGTTGCTCGGCACCCTGGCCGGCGTGTCGATCGCGTTCATCTCGATGCGAACCGCGCTGGAGATGTACATGACGCCGGTGATCGGCGTCTTGTGTTTCGCCATCATCATCGCGAGCTGGTTCGGCGGTGTGCGTTACTACAAGGGCATTCCCGCCGGTCTGGTGGCCATTGCGGTGGGGATGCTGGTCGCCTGGGGTTCGGCTCTGGTCGGCTTCAGCTACGGTGGCATGAGTCTCGAGAAGCTCGCCGGCTCCTTCTCGAGCTTCGGCTTCTCGCTGCCGATACCGGCCATCGGACACGTGTTCTCGGGCTTCGAGTTTCTCGGGATCATCCTGGTCACCGCGATCCCTTTCGGTATCTACGACCTGGTGGAAGCCATCGACAACGTCGAGAGTGCTTCGGCCGCGGGCGACAACTTCCCCACGACCCGGGTGCTCACGGCCGACGGCATCATCAGCCTGATCGGTTGCCTGATGGGCAACCCGTTCATCCTCGCGGTCTACATCGGCCATCCGGGCTGGAAATCCATCGGCGGACGCATCGGCTACTCGGCGGCCACCGGCATCATGGTGATCCTCCTCTCGTGGCTCGGGATCATCGCGGTGATGATGTCGCTGATTCCGGTGGTGGCCATCGCACCGATCCTGCTCTACATCGGCATGCTGATCGGCGCCCAGGCCTTCCAGGAAACCCCGAAGAGCCACGCACCGGCGGTCATCCTGTCCCTCGTGCCGCAGGTGGCGGCATGGGGCAAGCTGCAGATCGACAACGCGCTCGGTGCCGCGGGCACCAGTGCCGCCGCGGTGGGCTTCGACAAGTTGGGACAGGTGGGCGTCCTGTATCACGGCCTCGACGTGCTGGGCGGCGGGGCGATCCTCACGAGTCTCGTGCTGGGTTCGGTCGCGGTCTTCCTGATCGAACGCGAGTACGTGAAGGCGTCGGCCTTCGCACTGGTGGGTGCCGTCATGACCTTCTTCGGGTTCATGCACGGCGAGCACATCGGTTTCGCCCAATCGCCGACGGTGGCGCTGAGCTATCTTGCGGTGGCGGTGGTGCTGTTCGCGTGCAGATACGCTACGGCTACGCCCAAGCCGGCGGAGCATCACGAGCATGGCGGCCCGATCGCCGAGCCGGCGGGTTGACCCGTGCGGCGATGTGAAGAGAAACGCCAGCTTCGAGCCGGCGTTTTTCCTTGGCGGGCCTACTCGTCCAGCCAGTATTCACCCGCCGACTGTTGTTCGAGCGACTTGGCTCCCGGCGCACGCGAACCCGAGCCCCGCATCTGTCCGCGCATGCTCCTGAACTTTCCCGTGCCTCCCAGGTAGTTCTCCACGAACGTGAAGTGTCTCGTGCCGTCGGGTTCCGCCTGGCTGGTGCCCGTGGAGCGGCTGAAAACCTTGTTGCCGTCTTCGAGGGTGTAGACGGTGTAGGTCGTGAACGGACCGTTGCCGCCGATATAGTCACTGGATCCACGGGTGAGGCTTTGTTTGACGAATACGCCGCCGAAGGCGAGGTCCCGCTCCGGGAAGCTGTAGCGGATCTCATAGACCCGGACCTGATGGCCCGGGATATCGTCGACGTCGATCGCATGTTCCTGGAGATACTGCGAGGTCGTGGTCGGCGGGCGGGTGACCGAGTACTTCTGCTGGGCAGCAGCTTCGTCGGTGGAGAGGCCCAGGCCGGCACCTGAGAGCAGCAACAGACCGATGGATGCACCAATGCGAGTGTTCATGTCTTTCCCCCAAGAGGATGGCGTGGCGGCCGCCGGGCGGCTTCGGTCGCTCTTCGTGCGGTGCGCGGGCCAGAATAGGCCCCGACCCCTTACGGATCGCACACAGCCCGGACCCGATCGGACGGCTCACCATCCGATCTCACGGAAACTGCCGGCTCCGCGCCGGCGTTCTCGATGGTGCGGGGGGCGATCCGAGGATCGCTTCAGGTCGTCCGTACGGACCGCAAGTCCTGTTCGCCGAGTACGAGGTGCCGATCCAGCGGGACGCCGTGCGAATAGAGACTCGCCTTGACGGCGAGTTCGAGTTCCCGTCGATTCTTGCGGATGAAGCGATGCACGCTGTCCTCATCGCTCGGCGTTGCACCCATCAGGCGCGCCAGCACTTTGCGTTCGATCGAAGCGCGAACCATCCTGCCGTCGACATCGACCAGCAGTTCGACGGGCAGCGAGGGAAGGATGCGGCAGTCGGTGCCCAGAAGTGAAACGTTCATGAGGCCTCCCTGGAACAGGCGGGGCGCCCAGGGGCATCGTGCCCTCCGGTAGTCATCCCGTTCGAGGCGTCCCGACAATGGGTACGACAGGACCGCGAAAGGGGAGTTCGCCACGGTTGCCGGACTGCGATCGGTGACTCGTCACGGTCCCATCGAGAGGGATCGCGGCGCGGTTCGGTCCGCGCTACTCGGAGGCGGCGTTTCCCTGGTCCGTGACCTGAGCCGGCGCTTCCGCCTCCATGGGCGCAGCTCCAGCGGGAATCTCCACCGTGAGTTCCAGCGACGTGATGCCGATGTTGACCGTGGCGGTGAGCGTCGATGGGCGCTCCGACGGCGGTCGGCGCGAGAGTTCTTCGCTGGATATCCTCACGACCCGCCGCAACTGCTCGACGGCGGTGCGGACCGCCTTGTCGGTCGCCACGCTCGCCGCGGTGCTCGAGGCGCTGGTCAGTTTGTCGACACCGCTCTTCACGGTCGCGGTGGCGCTGTCCACCGCTTCCGTGGTCATTGCACCGACCTGATCGCCGAGGCCTTTCAGTTTGTCGAACACTTCGACTCCTCCTTCGCGCCGGCTCCCCGGTGATGCCGGATCGGAAGCCGTTGTGCTGCGCTGGTCCCGATCAGACCGTCGCCAGACTAGATTGATTCCACATACAGGACCAATGCTTCGCGATCCTTCATGGACATCATCCGGAACCGTTCCCGCGAAGCCTCCGCTTCACCGCCGTGCCACAGGATTGCCTCGATGACCGAGCGCGCGCGCCCGTCGTGCAACAGCGAAGTGCTGCCGTTGACCGTCTTCGACAACCCGAGCCCCCACAACGGCGGTGTGCGCCAATCGCGCGGACCGGCCTGGAAATCGGGCCGGTAGTCGGCGAGTTCTTCGCCCATGTCGTGCAGCAGCAGGTCGGTGTAGGGGCGGATGGTCTGATTCGCCAGCTGCGGGAGATGCGGCACCTTTGCCGCAGTCCTCAATTCGGGCACGTGGCAGACGGCGCACTTCGCTTCGACGAACAGGGCGGCGCCGCGCGCGAAGCGAGGATCGGCTACTGAACGCCGCGCAGGCACCGCGAGACCCTGCAGCCAGAACTCCATCTCGACCCAGTCGTTGTCGATCAGTTCGCGCGGGGCACCCGGCGTCTCGTCCAGGCAGAGCGCCTGCGCCGGCGGGCAGTTCTGCTCAGGGAAGAGTTCGGAGGTGACACCCATGTCGCCGATCGCCGCGGCGGCGATCTGTTGCTTGAGGCTCGGCTGATTCGCCTTCCAGCCAAAGCGGCCGAGTGCTTGACGGCCGTTCACGGCGTCCCATACGCGATTCGGCCGGCCGTGGATCCCCTCGGCGGTCTGTCGTTCCGCGATCGCCAGCAGCGTTTCCTCGGGGACAGCCTCGAGCAGCCCGAGACCGACCAACGCCTGTGCGTTGCGTACCGACGTCATGGCACCGGCACCGAGGGGACCGAAGCGAAGATTCTCGATGCGCAGTCGCGGCTCGCGCAGTTCGACCGTTTCCCCGTCGGCAAAGGTGACCGTGCGCGTCTTCCAGTCGAGATACAGGTCCGCCTCGGGCGGCACCGGCTCGGTGCTGTACGCGTCATCCGCCGTGCGACCCTGCAGAGAGTCGTTCTGGAACTGGTCGCCGTAGTGCGGGTCGGCGCGCGGTGCACCTTGCTCGTCCGTGCCCGGGAGGCTCACACGAACGATCATCGAGCGCAACTGCTGATTCGCCTCGGCGGGCGGAGTGCCGCGCCCTGCGTTCGCGTGGCAGATCGAGCATCGATCCGCGATGAACGTGGGGCCCAGTCCCCAGTCTCCGTTCACGCCGGCGAAGACCACCCATCGGCGATGGAAGTGGCCCCGTCCCATGTCGAAGGCCTTGCGCTGCTTGTAGTCCAGCACCGCAGCCGGTTCGGCATACGAGCTCGAATCGGTGCGGGCGATGGTGAAGGTGCCGGCAGACAGCGCTTCTTCCGGAATGCGGTCGGCGTCGGCGGAGAGGATCGACGGCGGCAGCAGGCACGCGAGCATGAAGCTGCATCCGGAAACCATGCCGGCTGTAGATGGACGACGGGTTGCGATCTGGCTCACCTTGGCTCGTCAGTTCACGCAGGTCAGGGGCCGTCTCGGTTGTCGGCCGCACGAATCGTGCGCAGAGTAGCATCTTGCCCATCCAAGCCGGCCGACGAGTCCGTCCGACCCGTCCCCAGAGGATCATCGCCCATGAACCTCACCGAATCGCTCCTGCACGCGCTCAAGGCCAACGGTGCACGCCAGATCTTCGGCATCCCCGGCGATTTCGCGCTGCCGTACTTCCGCATCATCGAAGAGTCGCGGATCCTGCCGCTCTACACCCTTTCGCACGAACCCGGCGTGGGCTTCGCGGCCGATGCATCGGCGCGGGTCAACCGGTCGCTGGGTGTGGCCGCCGTCACGTACGGCGCGGGCGCGCTCAACATGATCAACGCGGTCGCGGCCGCCTATGCCGAAAAGTCGCCCGTGGTCGTGCTCTCGGGCGGACCGGGCAAGGGCGAATCCCGTTCCGGTCTGCTGCTGCACCATCAGGCCAAGACCCTCGATTCGCAGTTCCGCATCTACGAGGAGATCACCTGCGACCGCGTGCGGCTCGACGATGCCGGGCGAGCCCCCGCGGACATCGCCCGCGTGCTGAGCAGTTGCCTGCGACATTCACGCCCGGTCTACATCGAGATCCCGCGGGACATGGTGGGCGTGCCTTGCGGTCCGGTCCCCGAACTGGCGTCGGTGCCGGTCGATGCCGATGCACTGGCCGCGTGTGCTGAGGAGGTTCTCGGGCGCATTCGGAGTGCATCGAAGCCCGTGCTGATGGTGGACGTGGAGGTGCGGCGCTTCGGCCTCGAGGAGAAGGTGGCGGAGCTGGCGCTGCGCCTCTCGTTGCCGGTGGTGACGTGCTTCATGGGCCGTGGCCTGCTTTCGGATTCCGACGCTTCGCTCGTGGGCACCTACATGGGCGTTGCCGGCCTGCCGGAAGTGACGCAGTTGGTGGAGAACTCCGACGCCCTGATCCTGCTCGGCGTGATCGTTTCCGACACCAACTTCGCGGTCTCGGAGAAGAAGATCGACATCCGGAAGTCCATCGTGGCGTGCGACGGCGAGGTTCGTCTCGGGTACCACGTCTACCCGGAGATCCCGCTCGCGGCGTTGGTCGACGCCTTGCTCGCACGGACACAACCCCAGACGAGACCGCACCCTGTTGCGCGCGCCACCTATCCGCGTGGCCTCATCGCCGACGGCGCGGAGATCACGCCCAACGACATCGCCGTCGCGGTGAACGACCTGATGGCCGAGCACGGCAAGATGCCGATCGCCTGCGACGTGGGCGACTGCCTGTTCACCGCGATGGACATCGAGCATACGGCGTTGGTCGCGCCCGGCTACTACGCCACCATGGGTTACGGCGTGCCGGCCGGGCTCGGACTCCAGGCAGCCACGGGGCAGCGCCCGCTGATCCTGGTGGGCGACGGCGCGTTCCAGATGACCGGATGGGAGCTCGGCAACTGCCACCGCTACGGCTGGGACCCGATCGTGCTCCTCTTCAACAACGCGTGCTGGGAGATGCTGCGGACTTTCCAGCCCGAGTCGCGCTTCAACGTCCTCGACACGTGGGGCTTCGCGCAGATGGCCACCGGAATGGGCGGGCAAGGCACGCGCGTGCACACGAGGGAGGAACTCAAGACCGTCATCGATCGCGCATTCGACCGACGGGGTCAGTTTCAGCTGATCGAGATCATGATTCCGCGCGGCGTGCTCTCGCAGACGCTGGAGCGGTACGTCCAAGGCGTGAAGCGGTTGACCGCCGCCAAGGCCGGCTGACCCGGCTCGCACCGCCGGTGCGGCCCAGGGTCAGCCGCCGAAGCGCGTGCCCGCATGGCGCCGGAAATCCCGCGGCGTCATGCCCTTGATCTCTAGGAAGCGGCGGTTGAAGTTCGCGACGTTGTTGAAGCCCACGTCGTAGCAGATGCTCGTGATGTAGCGATTGGTCTCCATCAGCAGGAGGCAGGCCCGGCTGATGCGCACGCGGTTCACGAAATCGATGAAGTTGTTGCCGGTGGCGCGCCGGAAGAAGCGCGAAAAGCGGCTTTCGGTCATGCCGAACTGCGCGGCGAAATCGCTCAGGGAAGGCGCCTGGGCCGGGTTCTCCATGAGCCGGTTGACGATGCTGTTGATGCGCTCGAGCGAGGCTTCATCGTCGAAGCTCTGCAGCTTGGCGCTCGACAGCAGGCGATAGTCGGTGCAGTGCGCGAGGTCTGCCATGAACTGGCAGAACACGGCGAGCCGCTCGAGGCCGCGGCTGCCCTTGATGCGTTCGAAGTAGGACAGTGCGCGCTCCGACAGGCCGAAGAACTCGATGCCGTTGCGCGCCCGCTCGAGCAGCGGCAGAACTTCGGCGAGTTCGGCCATGCCTTTGCACGCGCCCGCGATGGATTCGTGGTGGAACTGGATCACGCGGTCGCGCAAGGCCACGCCGCCGTCGGGCACGTCGAGCGAGATCCAGTTGTGCGGCAGCCGCGGGCCCGCCAGCACCAGATGACCAGGCTGGAACTGACCGATGTAGTCACCCACGAAAGCCTTGCCCGACGTCGCCACGATGAGGTGCAGTTCATACTCGTCGTGGTAGTGCCACCGGGCGAGCGGCGTGGGGTAGCCGTGGTCGAGACAACGGATGAACCCCACTTCCTCCGCCGCTTCGTATCCCAGCGACGGACTGCGCGAGGCTTCCACTTCGAGTTCCGGCTGCCGGCGCCGCGGCAGACGGTTCTGCCGCCCATGCATGCTGCCCACTGGTTCCTCCCGGCTTCCGGCGGCTACGGCGTGCGCGCTGCCTGTATGTGTCGTCCGGCCCCGCCGTTGCTGCACGGCATCACGAGCCGGGCTTCGATGTCTTCGCTCGAGCCTACGACGAGCACCCCGCCCGCACAATACCCGGCGATTCCGTGGCGGTTCCGGCGCAAGGTCACCGGCGACGCTCCTGCTCGAACCTAGCGACGCGCCGACTGGCGATGCGGACTGCCGCCACCAGCGCCACGTTGCCGGCCAGCGGTCCCCACAGCACCGGGTCCCGACAGAGGGCGTCCACCGGATCGCGTGCCGCGCAGATCGCATGGGCCGCGGCCGGATTCATGGCCTGGTCTTGGTACTCGTAGGGAATCTCGCCGTGGTGCCAGCGCTGCAGGAAGGCGAGAAACAGGGCAGGCAGCATCGCCACCGCAGCGATCGATGCATCCTGTGCCAAACGCTCGCGGATCGTCGGTGCGATGAAGCCCGGAATCTTCGAATAGCCGTCCATGGCCACGCGCTGGTTGGTGTCGCGGATCGCGGGGTTGCCGAAGCGCCGCAGCACGATGTCGCGGTAGGCCGGGAGGTCGATCGGGCTCGGACGTCGTGGCGTGGAGAGACACGGGATGACGTCCTGGGTGACGTAGTCCCAGGCGATCTGCCGGATCGCAGCGTCGCGCGTGCCCTCGTGTATGAAGCCGAGCCCCGCCAGAGTGCCGGCCCACGCGATCGCGCTGTGGCTCGCATTGAGGATGCGGATCTTGGCTTCCTCGTAGGGATTGACCGATTCGACCATCTCCACGCCGACTTTCTCCCATGCCGGACGGCCGTTGCAGAAATCGTCCTCGATCACCCATTGGATGAAGCTCTCGCTCATCACCGGTGCGGCATCGGCCCGACCGGTCGCACGCCGTACCCGCTCCGCCACATCGGGCCCGGGTCGCGGCGTGATGCGATCCACCATCGCGTTCGGGCAGGTGGTGTTCGCGTCCACCCAGTCCCCCAACGGCCCATCGTTCACGAGATCGATGAACTGCAGCAGGCCGCTGCGGAACCGCTCGCCGTTGTGGCGCAGGTTGTCGCAGTTGAGCAGCGTCACCTTGCCGCCCGAGCCGCGCATGCGCGCGCGCAGGATCGCGACCAGCGCCGCGTAGATGGTGCCGCCGGGTCGCCCTTGCCGCGCCGCTTCGACGTCGGCCGCGAGGTCGGCGAAGCCGAGGTCCAGGCGATCCTTCGCGTCCAGGTAATAGCCGGCCTCGGTCACGGTGAAGGAGATGACGCGCGTCGTGGCGCTCGCGCCGAGGACGATCAGGCCGGCGAGGTCCGGCTGGTAGGGCACCACCGTCCGGATGGAAGCGATGCGCGTGTAGCTCCGCTCGCCTTCGGGGGTGACCGTTTCCAGGGTGTACTCGCCGCCCTGCCGCTCGAGCGCAGCGATGAGGTCCATCATGTCCGGCCGCGTGTTGCCCGCGGCCAGCACCCATTGCCGGTCGCCGGACTCGATGAGCTGGTGCAGATACCAGGCCTGATGCGCCCGATGGAAGTAGCCGAGCCCCAGGTGGAGCATCACGAACGGGGCGGACATCGCGAAAACTCAGACGCGCGCGGGCGATACGACGTGGCCCTGGGAGTCGAAGATGTGAGCCGCCGATGCGTCGATCAGCAAGCCGACCGTGGCGCCCAGCGCCGGGGGATTGCGCGTGTCCTTCTGCCGTGCGACCAGCTGAGCGCCCTTGGAGGTGCTCACGTAGACCAACGTTTCGGAGCCGAGGGCTTCCACGAGATCCACCTTGGCCTGCATCTGGCCGCTGCTTGCCGGGCCGACGCTGACGCTTTCCGGTCGCAGCCCGAGGTGTCCGCCGGCCGGGATGGGCGAGCCGAGCAGGGGCTGGAACTCGGCCAGGTCGTCGCCCGCCACCATGTTCATTTGCGGCGTGCCGATGAACTGGGCGACGAACTGGTTGTTCGGTCTGTAGTACAGCTCCAAGGGCGTGCCGACCTGCTCGATCTGGCCGTCGCGCAGCACCACCACCCGATGCGCCAGCGTCATCGCCTCCACCTGATCGTGCGTCACGTAGATGGTGGTGGCGTTGAGTTCTCGATGCAGGCGGGCGAGCTCGACGCGCGTCTGTCCGCGCAGCGCGGCGTCGAGGTTGGACAGCGGTTCGTCGAACAGGAACACCTTCGGCGAGCGCACGATCGCACGGCCGATGGCCACGCGCTGGCGTTGCCCGCCGGAGAGTTCCTTCGGCGTGCGCTGCAGATACTTCTCCAGGTTGAGGATGCGGGCGGCCCGCTCCACCTTCTCGCGGATCACCGCCTCTTCCACCTTGGCGAGCTTGAGCGCGAAGCTCATGTTGTCGTACACGCTCATGTGCGGGTACAGCGCATAGGTCTGGAACACCATCGCCAGGTCGCGCTTGGAGGAAGGCAGCTGGGTGATGTCGCGGCCATCCAGGTGCACCGACCCGCCATCGACGGTCTCGAGGCCCGCGATCATCCGGAGCAGGGTCGACTTGCCGCAGCCCGACGGGCCCACGAACACGACGAACTCGCCCTTCTCGATCGCGAGGTCGATGCCCTTGATCGCGCGGTTCTCGCCGAAGAATTTCTCCACGCCTTTGAGTTCGAGATAAGCCATTGTGAGTCGCTCCCGGATCACTTCACCGCGCCGAACGTCAGACCCTGCACCAGCTGCCGCTGGCTGAACCAGCCGAACACCACGATCGGCGCGATGGCCAGGAACGAGGCGCACGACAGCTTGGCCCAGAACAATCCTTCCGGGCTCGAATAGGAGGCGATCAGCGCCGCCAGCGTGCCGGCCTTCGCCGCCGTCAGGTTGAGCGACCAGAACGCTTCGTTCCACGCCAGCACCAGGCAGAGCAGGCCGGTGGAGAACAACCCGCCCAGACCGAGCGGCAGCAACACCCGTCGCACTTCCTGTCCCAGGGTCGCGCCGTCCATGCGTGCGGCTTCGAGGATCTCGTGCGGAATGTCGCGGAAGCTGGAATAGAGCATCCACACCATGATGGGCAGGTTGCTCAGCGTGAAGACGATGATGAGTGCGGTGAGCGAGTCCAGCAGCCCGACGGTCTGCACCAGCACGTAGATCGGCACCAGCGCCCCCACCGCCGGCATCATCTTGGTGGACAGCATCCACATCAGGATGTCGCGCGTGCGCTTGGTGCGGAAGAACGCCATCGAGTAGGCCGCCGGTGCCGCGATGGCGAGACCGAGCAGGGTCGACACGACGCTCGTGATCAGCGAGTTCTTCGCGTACAGCAGGTAGTCGCTGCGGCTCTGCACCTCGGTGAAGTTCTCCAGGGTCGGCGTGAAGACGAAGAGCGGCGGCACCGAGATCGCCTGCAGCTCGGTCTTGAAGGCGGTGAGCACCAGCCAGCCGAGCGGAAAGAAGATGATCAGGGTCACGACCCAGGCGACGACGGTGCGCACGATGAGACCGGTGGAAGCGGTGCGGGCGTTAGGCATGACGGTCTAGTCCAGGTTCTTGCCGATGAGGCGGATCAGGAAGATCGCCACGATGTTGGCGAGCACGACGGCGAGCAGGGCACCGGCCGAAGCCACCCCGGCGTCGAAGTTGAGCAGCGCCTGCCGGAAGATCAGGAACGCAAGGTTGGTACTGGCGTCGCCCGGTCCGCCGCCGGTGGTGGTGAAGATCTCCGCGAACACGCTCATCAGGAAGATCATCTCGATCATGATCACGACCGCGATGGAACGACCGAGATGCGGGACGTACAGATAGCGCACCTGCTGCAGGTAGTTCGCGCCGTCCATGCGGGCGGCCTCGAGCTGCTCGCGGTTCATCGACTGCAGCGCGGTGACGAAGATCAGCGTCGCGAACGGCAGCCATTGCCAGGCCACCATCAGGATCACGGAGAACAGCGGCCAGTCCGCCATCCAGTCGACCGGCTGCGCGCCGAACAGGCGCCACACCTGCGCCAGCACGCCGTAGATCGGGTTCATCATCATGTGCTTCCAAAGCAGCGCGTTCACCGTGGGGATGATGAAGAAGGGCGAGATCAGCAGCACCCGCACCAGTCCGCGACCGGGGAACGGGTCGTCGATCAGCAGCGCCAGCCCGGCGCCGCCGATCACGGTGATGGCGATCACGCTGCCCAACAGGACCAGCGTGTTCCAGATGGCCGCCACAAACGACGGATCGGTGACGAAGTATTCGTAGTTGGCGAGCCCGAGGAAGCCGTGCTCGTCCGGCTGCATCAGGTTGTAGCGGATGAGCGAGAAGTAGATCGTCATCGCGAGCGGGACGATCATCCACAGGAACAGCGTCACCACGGCGGGCGCGAGCAGCGCCCGGGGCAGGAATCGTTTCATCGCGTTACCGCCGGTCGGGGACCGGGCCGCTTCGAACCGGCCCGATCGCGTTTCTCAAGGGCATCACGCAGCCCGGTCAGTAGTAGTGCGCCTTCCTCATCTCGCGATCTGCCACGGTCTGCGAGCTCTTGAGCGCCTGCTCCACCGTGACCTTGCCGGCGAGCGCCGCGCTCATCTGCTGCCCCACCGCGATCCCGATGGCCTGGAACTCGGGGATGGCCGCGAACTGCACGCCGACGTAAGGAGACTTCGGCAGCGTGCTGTCGTTCGGGTTGGCGGTGTCGATCGCTTTCTTCTCCGCCGCGGCGAATCTGGCGGCCTTCTGGAAATCGGGATTCGCGTAAGTGCTCTTGCGCGTGCCGGTGGGTACGCCGCCCCAGCCCACTTCCTTGCCGACCAGCTTGATGTAGTCCTTCGACGTGGCCCACGCGATGAACTTCTGCGCCGCGTCCTGGTTCTTCGATCCGGCCGGGATCGCGAGCGCCCACGCCCACAACCAGTTCGCGCCCTTGGGCGTCACCGCAATCGGGGCCTGCGCGAAGGCGACCTTGTCCGCCACCTTGCTCTGCTTGGAATCGGTGATGAACGACGCTGCGATGGTGGCATCGACCCACATGCCGCACTTGCCCTCGTTGTAGAGCGCCAGGATCTCGTTGAAGCTGTTCGCGGAGGAGCCGGGCGGGCCATACTTGTTCAGCAGATCCACGTAGAAGGCGATCGCATCCTTCCACGGCTTCGATTCGAGCTGCGGCTTCCAGCCCATGTCGAACCATTGCCCACCGTGGGTGTTGACCAGCGTCGTGAGGAACGCCATGTTGTCGCCCCAGCCCGGTTTGCCGCGCAGGCAGATGCCATACACGCCGGCCTGGGGATTGTGGATCTTCGAAGCGAGGTCCTTCACCTGTTCCCACGTCGGCTGATCGGGCAGCTTGACGCCGGCCTTGTCGGCGAGATCCTTGCGATACATCAGCATCGAGCTCTCGCCATAGAACGGCGCGGCGTACAGCTTGCCGTCCACCGACAGGCCCTGGCGCATGGCGGGCAGCAGATCGTCGACGTCGTAGGTTGCATCGGGCTTCAGTTCCTGCAGCCAGCCCTTCTTGCCCCAGATCGGCGTTTCGTACATGCCGATGGTCATGACATCGAACTGGCCGCCCTTGGTGGCGATGTCGGTGGTCACGCGCTGGCGCAGCACGCCTTCCTCCAGCGTGACCCACTTCAGCTTGATGTCCGGGTTGGCCTGCTCGAAGAACCTGGTGAGCTTCTGCATCTCGATCATGTGACCGTTGTTGACGGTGGCGATGACCAGTTCCGTCGCAGCGTTGGCGGCACCGGCAACGGCGAGGCCGATTGCCAGCGCAAGGGAAGTCCTTAGCTTCATGGTGCGATCTCCTCACGAATGTCGTTGTTCTGGCGGATTCGATGCGGCTACGGATTGCACCGATCTGGGGCGAAATGATAGGCAGCCCGCCGCCGCGTTCCGATACTCATGCAGGCGATTGACGATACTTTTTTGCTCTAGCTGCAGTGCACAAACGCACTCGTGCGGCGAAAAAGTATCGAGCGAAACCTCGATGTGACCTCGGCACTGCCGAGGTGTCAGGCGGTGTCGATCTCGGAGCGACGAGGTAGTTGCGCGCCCTGCCGCGAGCAGGTGATCGCCGCGGCCAGCGACGCGAAATCCAGCATCGATTCGAGCGCGGGTACCGGAAGCGTCGCGAGTTTCACCGGGTCGATCGCCCCATGCTCCTCCAGCCACGCCAGCATCGCCGCATGAAACGAGTCTCCCGCACCGACGGTATCGACGACCTTCACGGGCCGTACCGGACGGGCCGCCCGCGCCTTTGCGGTCCACGCGATCGCACCGGCATGGCCGCGCGTGATCACGATCAACGCGGCGCCCGCCTTCTGCCATCGGGCGACCAGCTCATCCAGCGGCGTGCCGGGATAGAGCAGGCTCAGGTCCTCTTCGCTCACCTTCAACACGTGGGCACGCCGCGCCATCCAGTCGACCACGTCGCGCCAGCGCTCCAGCGACGGTTCGACGTTGAGGCGCACGTTCGGGTCGTATGCGATCAATCGACGCTGGTGCTCGCGCTCCACCAGGGCGCGCAGCGTGGCGGCCACCGGTTCCACCAGCATCGTGTAGGAGCCGAAGTGGAAAGCGGCTGCGTCTGGTGGCAAGGCATCCAGGGCTGCCGGCTTGAGATCGCGATCGGCGCCGTGTTCGCCATGGAAGGTGTAAGTCGGCACTCCGCTTTCGTTCAGGCCGACGATGCTCAGGGTCGTCGGCGCATCGGTGCGTTGCGCACAGTCCGTGCGCACGCCCTCGTGGCCGAGCACTTCGATCAGGCGTTGACCGAACACATCGCGCGAGAGAGCCCCGAAGTAGCTGACCGGGCAGCCGAGCCGCGCCAGGCCCACGGCGACGTTGAAGGGGGAACCGCCGACCCGACCATCCAGGTTGAGACCGGTTTGAGACGGTGACCCGGCGAAGACATCGAACAGGGCCTCGCCGCATACGACGAACATGGAACTCTCCTCAAATGCCGGCGAACTGCGGCCGCATCGCAGGATAAAGCCGCCGGAAGCGTTCGTAGCGGCGCATCAACGGATCGCGTTCTTCGCGCTGCGGTTCGAAGCTTCGCTGCACGGCCGGGGCCAGGCACACGTCGTTCTGCCGACCGCCGGCGGCGAGCCACGCCAATCTCGCCGCGCCCAATGCGCCCCCGGCTTCTGCGGCTGCCGGCACAGTGAGCGTCGTGTCGAGAATCGACGCGAGCAGTTGCGCCCACCACGCACTTCGTGCGCCGCCCCCGACGAGCGACAGGGAGCGAGGCGGAGCGTCTCCCGGAACACGCAACGCGGTGAGCCCATCCAGCAGACCGAATCCGACCCCTTCGGCGACGGCATACGCCAGCGCAGCGCTGCCGTGCTCATGGGTCAGACCGAACAGGACGCCCTGGGCGTTCACATCGCGATGCGGCGTGCGCTCGCCCGACAGGTACGGCAGGAACAGCGGTGCCCGGTCGCGCTGCCGGCCGTCCAGCGTCGCCGCCTTCGTCAGCAGACTCGCCGGGTCCGATGCACCGATCAGAACGGCGGCCCACGGCAGGCAACTCGCTGCCGACAGCATCACCGACATCCGGTGCCAGCGCTGCGGCAGCGCATGGCAGAACGCGTGCACGCCAGACGCCGCATCCGGCGCAAAGCGATCGCCCGCGATGAAGATGACCCCCGACGTCCCGAGCGAGACGAAGCCCTGGCCCGAATCGACGGCGCCGATGCCCACGGCGCTCGCGGCGTTGTCGCCACCTCCGCCTGCGATCGGGATGCCCGGTGTCAGGCCCCACGCTTTCGCAACTTCTGCGCGCAGGTGGCCGCCGACTTCGCTGCCTTCCACCAGCCTGGGCATCTGCGATTCGGCGAGACCGCACGCACCGAGGGTCACGGCGGACCAGCTTCGTGCCGCAACGTCCAGCCACAGGGTTCCGGAGGCGTCCGAGCAATCGGAGATGCGCTCACCACTCATTGCGAGACGGAGCCAGTCCTTCGGCAGCAGCACGCAATCGACGCGCTCGAACGTTCCCGGTTCGTGTTCGCGCACCCACCATAGCTTCGGTGCGGTGAACCCGGGCATTGCCGCATTCCCGGCGATGGCATGCAGTTGCGGTACGGCGCGCTCCAGCGCATGACAGGCATCGGCACTGCGGCCATCGTTCCAGAGGATCGCGGGGCGCAGCACGCGATCGTCCCGGTCCAGCAGCACGGCACCGTGCATCTGACCCGACAGGCCGATAGCCTTCACGGCAGGCATCGCCTGCGGCACGCTGTTGCGCAAGCGCGCGATGACGTCCTCGGTGGCGCGCCACCAGTCGTCGGGGTCCTGTTCTGCCCACAGCGGGTGCGGGCGCGACACGGACAGCGGACTTCCCGCCTGCGCGATGATGTGGTGCTGCTCGTCGAGCAGCAGCGCCTTTACTTCGGACGTCCCGAGGTCGATGCCCAGATGCATGGACCTGTCCGCGCGGTGTCGTGGCTCGCCGGTCGACGGTTATGGCTTCGAGCTGGCGCTCGCCTGCCGGAACTCGTCCGGTCGCAAGGCGAACTCGGTGCCGTATCCGCCGACAGCGAGGCGAGCCGCGATCACTTTGGTGACTTTGGCGAGTGAGCTGAAGTGGTCCGACCCCTCTACGGGAATACAGTGCAACTGGGGGTTCCTGGACTTCTGGCAAAGCGCCGCGAAGTCCTCGGTGTTCGCCGGGCCGTTCGTGCCCTCGATGATGTAAGTCGGCGCGGAGATCCCGCTCAGCCAGTGGATCGGTGAGCGCAGTTTGATCTCGCGCTCTTCATACTGTGTGAAGTTCACGGGCACGACGGAAGGCGGATAACGGTTCACTTCGGCGACCGGGCCGAAGGCGAACACCGCCTTGAAGCGACCGCTGGACTCGGCTGTCAACAGAGCCAGGGTGCCACCCGTACTGTGACCACCCAGATGGATCTGAGTCGGATCGACATAGGCAAGGCGCGCCAGATGGTCGGCAGCGGCCAGCACGTCCTCCACTTCACCGAACAGGAACTCCTTGCCGCCGGGATTGGCGTTGCCGCCACGCAACGTGGGAAACATCATGATCAGACCGGCTTCGCGGAACGCCTTGGCCGACTGGTCGTTGGATTCCGGCCCCGGCGACCAGAAATCATCGAGCGAATTCGAATCCCCTCCGGTCAACCAGATGATGGCGGGATGCTTCTGCCCGTCCTTCGGATCGGGCGTTACGAATGCAGGGAGCGATAGATTGCGGCTGCTCGTGTAGTCCGTCCGTACGAACAGCTGCGGTGGCGGATGAGGCAGCGGTGGCGTACTGCTGGCAGGCACGGAGATGGCAGTCTGGAAACCGCTTCGAGCTTGTTCCAGACTCTCCTGGGAGTCGGCGGCTGCCGTGCTGGTCGGCGCGACCGGCGCTTCTGCGCGGGCACGCTGCACCTCGGTCTTCTGCCGATTGATCTCTACGAACGAGGCTTTGTCGATGCAGTCGTAGTATCGATTGATCGAATAGCCTTGCTCCATGGCGTCGTTGCGCTTCTGCGCGGACCTGAGGGGTGGCCCGGCACACGCTGCTTCGTCGTATTCCGGCTTCGGCGAGCGATCCCGCACGACCAGCATGAATGCGCCGAACGCGATGATCATTGCAACGAGGCCTTGCAGCGACCTGTTTCCCATCCGTCATCCGTTCGAGCGTGGTGTCGGTTCCGTCACAGCGTGGCTCTCTACTGCAGAGTATAGGGATTGCCCATCGTCGAAGTCTCGAACAGGCGGTAGATGACGGTGCCCGAAGCGAGAAACGGAAACTCCTGCTGGTACTCCTTCAGGTGCCCCGGCCAGCTCGGCTTGTCCGTATAGAAGCGCCACGGCATCGGTCGCTCCGCGCAATCCAGCCAGAAGTTGCCGATGTACACCGTCTCACCGGCGCCCGCCTTGAAACTGCCGGCCTGGGGCTGGCCATCCTTGAGCAACTCGGGACGACGCGCTTGCCATACGCCGACATCGGACACGGAGCGGGCGACCTTGATGCTGAAAGCGCTCAACGCGTACTCGCCTGGCTCGACCGTGAACGCGTAGTTCAGGAATGCCGGCTTGGTGGCCAGGCGGGCCGGCCCCTCGATAGTCAGATCGGCTGCGCGATCCTGGTCGAGAGACGCGGCGGGCAACCGATCAAAAGACAGGGAACGCAGCTCGGCATTCTCGAAACCGCCGCAGTTCCAGCGCCGCGCCCAGTTCACGGCAACCAGGACGAGTGCTTTCGTGTCCTTGACCTCGGCATATTGCTTCGCGGACAGCTGCTTCGTCGCTCCACTCTCATCCTTGATCGATCCGGCGCAGGCACCGACGAGAACGCACGCGAGCCAGAGAGCCATGGGCCGGATGCTTGCTGTCAGAACGCGATGCTGGGGGCGCTGCAACGAGCCAGAAGCCACGGAGGTCGGATCCGGAGCAGTTTCGAGCGGTGACATGATGTATCGGGCGACTACGAAAGTCGGACGGACTTCGATGGGCCCCGCACCGCATTGAAGCTCGAAAGCAAGGATTTCTCAGATCGATGCCAAATAGAAGAGTAGTGCTTCTCTCTGATCTCGCGCCAGCTTCCTGTACGCGTCGCGAGAAATCTCCGCCTCGCCGCCGTGCCAAAGAATGGCTTCGGTCGCGTTCCTCGCGCGCCCGTCGTGCAGCATCGGCGCGTACTCGGCGCCCAGTACCGTCTTCGCCAACCCCAGTCCCCAAAGCGGTTGCGTCCTCCAATCGCGCCCTCCCGCCTTGAAATCCGGCCGGTTGTCCGCCAGTCCCTCGCCCATGTCGTGCAACAGCAGGTCGGTGTACGCCCGCACCTTCTGGTTCTCGAGCATCTTGAGGTGCGGCACCTTCTCGGCGGTCTTCAGCTCAGGCACGTGGCAGACGGAGCATTTCGCTTCGACGAACAGCTTCTCGCCCTGCTTGAACTTCGGGTCCTTCACGTTGCGGCGCGCCGGCACCGCGAGCGCCTGTTCCCAGAACGTGATCTCGTTCCAGTCGTTCTCGATCAGCTCGGGCTGATTGCCGGGTGGTTGGTAGGCACAGTCGGTCTGCGGCGGCGGGCAGTTCATCGCCGGATACAGGTCGGAGGTCACGCCGAGGTCACCGGCATACGCGCTCGCGATCTGCTGGCCAACGCTCGGTTGATTCGCCTTCCAGCCGAAGCGGCCCAGCGAGGTCTTCTTGTTGATGTCGTCGCGCACGTAGTTGGGCCGGCCGTTGAAGCCCAGCGCCTGTTGTTCCGCCGCGATCTTCAGGATGGTTTCCTCGGGTACCACTTCGAGCAGGCCGAGGCCCTGGATCGGTTGTGCCATGCGCAGCGAGATCATGGTGTCGTCGCCGATCGGGCCGAACCACAGCTTGCCCCAGCGCACCTTCGGCTTGCGCAGTTCCACCACTTCACCGTCGGCGAGCGTGACCTTGCTCGTCTCCCAGTCGATGAAGACTTCGGCTTCGGGCGGCACGCGATCGCCGAGGAAGGTGTCGTCGCGATCCTGCCCCATCAGGCCCTGGTTCTGGATCTGGTCGCCGTAGGCCGGATGCGGCTTCGGGCCGCCATGCTCGGTCTCGCCCGGAATGCTGAGGCGCACCAGCACGGCCATCACCTGTTCGTCCGGCTTCTCCGGCGGCATGCCGCGTCCGGCACGAACGTGACAGGTCACGCACTTGTTGGTGATGAACGTGGGGCCGAGACCCCAGTCGCCGCCGATGGACGGGAACTGCACCCACCGCTGGTTGAAGTGATGCCGCCCGCGCATGAACCTTTCCTGGACCTTGTAGGGCAGGCCGTTCGGCGCCTGGTCGAACGCGTGTTCGTCGAAGCGTGCGACGGTGAGGACGCCGGCCGACAGCTCCTCTTCCTCGAGCGCGCCGGTCGGGTCCACACCCAGCGCGATCCCGGCACAGGCCAGGGTTCCGACGGCGATCAGCGCGGCTCTACGGCGGATTTTCGGTGTCATCGAGATCCTCACTGCGGGCTCCTCGTTGTTATGTCCGGCCTTGCCGGTACGGTAAGCCAAGCGGCGACTCGAATACAACCGCGTCAACGGGCAGGGACCGTTGACACGTGTAACACCCTATTCCGCTACGAACCCCAGTTCCCGATGGCTGCCGTCGCAGAACGGCTTGTTCTTCGATGCACCGCAGCGACAGAGCGCAGCTTCCTGCCCTTGCCAGGCGAGCCGTCCGCCGCCATCGAAGATCTGCATCTCGCCGTCCACGCGTAGCGGACCGTTCTGCCGCAGCGTGATCTTGAGCCCCGGGCCGGGCGGGGTTTCCGCGGGCTTCGACTCTGTCGGCCCCGTCACGAGCCCGAGATCGGAGAATCCGGTCTTGGCGTGCGACCGGTCGCAGAACGGCTTGTTGGCCGATTGTCCGCAGCGGCACAACGCGACGCGCGTGTCCTTCGCGATGGCGCCGCCGTCGGATCCGCGCACGATCTCGACCTCGCCGCGCACGTGCAGCGGCCCGTCGCTCGAGACGGTGATCGAGTTCGCCTTGGCGGGCCGCTCGGATTTCGCGCCGTTGCCGAACTGGTACTTGAGCGCGCCCGACGGGCACCGCTCGATCACGCCCATGATGGCCGTCGCGCTCGCGCCGCTTGCATCGACCCAGGGTTTGCGCGAAGTGTCGAACACCTTCGGCAGGCCGCGCACGCATTCCGCCGCGTGGATGCAGATCGCGGCGTCCCAGCTGACGGTGATGGTATTGCCCTTGTAGACGTGAATCCTGGATCCCAACCGACAGCTCCTGAATGGCGAAGGCGACAGTATCCGGGAAGCCCGCGTGCGACTCAATCAGCGCGCGATGTCCTCCGTGCCGCCCACCACGACGGCAAAGAGGTCGGCAATGCTCGCGAGGCTCGCATCGTGGACGCTCTGCGCCGGGACGACGCCACCCGAGGGCATCGGCAGATCGCGCGTGGCCGTCGCGCTGGCGACCACGGTCACGTTGTAGCCCAGATTGAAGGCGCCGCGCGCGGTCGAACTGACGCACATGTGCGTCATGAAGCCTGCGAGCACGAGGTTGGTTGCGCCGATGGCCTGCAGGCGCTCGTGAAGATCGGTGCCGACGAAGGCATTCGGATAGTTCTTCACGATGACGGACTCGTCCTTGCCGGGTGCCACCGCGTCCGCGATTCGTCCGATGTCGTCCTCGATGTCGAAGAGCGAACCCGGACCGTCGTTCTGCTGAATATGGAACACCGGTATTCCCGCTGCCCGGGCGGCGGCCAGCAGACGCTGGGCTTCTGTCAGCGCCGGCTCCACGCCGACGAGCTGCAGGGGGCCCCGACGATAGGTGTTCTGGCAGTCGATGAGGACGAGGGTCGAGTCGGCCAGGGGGCGCGGTTCGGCGGGGAGGCCGACGACCGCACGCAACGTGGTGGCTTGGGGCATGGGGCGTGTGCCTGATCGTTGACGTGGCCGACAAGTCTAGCCGTCGTGTTCGAGCACCGCACGGGTTCCCGATGGCGCGCCGTCCCGATGCAAGCACCATCGCGGAGCGTTCCGGTTTGCGCTCGCGGCACTCCAGAACAGTGCGCTCGAGCGGCCGGGTGCACTCTTCGAGCGCAGGCTCGCGTGGCTTGATGGCGGCGCGTGGTTCGGATTAGCCTTGCCATTCCGCGGCCGGGACCGACCGTCGCGGACGCCGGCACACTGGGCACGGTTTCTGCGATCCGCAATCGGCACCTCGTTCGGGGCAGGACCAACACTTGAGCGCCGTACCGTTTTTCTTCGACATCCTGGCCTACAGCGCGATCTTCGTGCTGGTCGTACTGGGGCTCGGTGTCATCGCCAGCATGATGGGCATCTTCAATTTCGCCCACGGCGAGTTCGTGCTGCTCGGCGCGTACACGGTCTACCTGTTCCAGTTGAAGGGCATGCCGACCTGGGCCGGGATGATCGCGGCGCCTTTCGTGGTGGCGCTGATCGGATTCGTGCTGGAACGCATCGCCATCCGCCGCTTCTACAGCGCGCCGATCGTCGCGATGCTGGGGACATACGCCATCGGGCTTGCATTGCGGGAGGCCGTCCGCGCGCTGCTGGGCGGGCGCTTCCACAACGTCGACGCGCCGCTGGCCGGGTCGATCGCGCTGGGCGAGGTGTCGATCTCGCAGTGGCGGTCGGCGGTCATCGTCATCACCGGCGTCGTGATGGTGCTGTGCTGGCTGCTGCTCACCCGGACCCGGTTCGGCCTGCAGGTGCGGGCAGCGCTGGAGAACCCGGCGCTCGCGCGCGCGTCGGGCATCTCGGTGAACCGCGTGTATGCGACCACGTTCGCGTTCGGCAGCGCGCTCGCCGGTCTGGCCGGGGGGCTGATGGTGCCCATGTACTCCATCAGTGCGGACATGGGCGTGCCGTTCCTCATCAAGTCGTTCCTCGCGGTGATGCTCGGCGGCATGGGCAGCTTCGAGGGTTCCATCGCCGGCGCCGCACTGGTCGGCGCGTCGAGCGCGGCGCTGCCCTGGGCCATCAAGCCCGTGGTGGCGGATCTGCTCGTGTTCGTCATCGCAATCGTCATCGTGAAATTCCGGCCTGAGGGCCTTCTATCCACCTGGAGGAAATGATCCATGAGCCAAGACGATCTCAAGGGGCGACTCGATTCCGAATCACGCCGGTTGTTCCTGCAGTGCTCCACGGCTCTCGCCGGGATGGTGGCCCTCGGCGGCGGCAGCTACATCCTGAATCCGAAGGGCGCCTGGGCCGCCGATCCCATCAAGGTCGGCATCGCGACCGACCTGACCGGCGCCATCGGCTACGCCGGCATTCCGAACCTGAACGTCGCGAAGATGGTGGTGGAGGAGATCAACGCCGCCGGCGGCCTGATTGGCCGGCCGATCAAGCTGTTCGCGGAGGACACGGCAAGCAACGAGCAACTCGCGGTGACGCGGGTGCGCAAGCTCGTGACCCAGGACAAGGTCGACGTCGTGTTCGGCGGCATCACCAGCTCCATGCGCAACGCCATCAAGGACACCATCGTCAACCGCGGCAAGACGCTCTACATCTATCCGCAGCTCTACGAGGGCCTCGAGTGCACGAAGTACCTCTACTGCACCGGCCCCACGCCGGCCCAGCAGTGCGACACGTTCATCCCCTGGCTCATCAAGAACGGCGGCAAGAAGTTCTTCCTGCCCTCGGCCGACTACGTCTGGCCGCACGAGCTCAACAAGTACGCCCGCAAGGTCATCGAGAAGAGCGGCGGCGAGGTGGTGGACGAGGTCTACTTCCCCGTGGACCACAACGAGTACAGCGCCGTCGTGAGCAAGATCATGTCGAGCGGCACCAACGTGGTGTTCAACACCACGATCCCGCCCGGCACGCCGGTGTTCTTCAAGCAGCTCCATGAAGCCGGCTTCCAGAAGAAGGGCGGCCGCTTGGCCTGCGTGTACTACGACGAGAACGCGCTCAACATCACGCCCGCCATCGAGATCGAAGGTCTGGCGAGTTGCCTCGACTACTTCAAGGCGGTCAACGACGCCTACGGCAACAAGCTGCAGGAGAAGTACACCAGGCTCTACGGCACGAAGAACCTGTTCACCGCGGGCAGCGCGTCCACCGGCATGTGGCGCGGCATCAACCTGTGGGCCGAGGCCGTGAAGGCGGCCAAGAGCGTGAAGCGCGACGACGTGGCAACGGCGCTCGACCACGCGAAGCTGGCGGATGGCCCCGGCGGTCCGTGCGAAGTGGTCCCCGGTACGTGGCACTTGAGGATGCCCATGTACATCGCGGTGGCGAAGAACGGCAAGTACGAGATCGTCGAGAAGAGCTCGGGCCTGGTGGATCCGCGCGAATGCGTGAAGACCTGAAGCCGACCTGCGCGGTTCGCGTGCCGGCCGCGCTACAGCGGCTCGGCAACGCGGGCACACGGTTGCGGGCGCACCGGGGTGGGTTGCCGTGTCGGTGAGCGCTGCCCCGCCGCCTTTCCGGCGGGTGCTCCCCATCGTCGAGATCGCGCTGCTGGTGCTCGCGTTGCCGCTGCCCTGGGTGCTCGACGACTTCTGGGTATTGTTCGCCACCAAGATCTGCATCCTGGCGCTGCTCGCGCTGTCCTTCGATCTGGTGTGGGGCTACGCGGGCATCATGAGTTTCGGGCAGGCGCTCTTCTTCGGTGTCGCGGGCTACGTGACCGCGCTGCTGGCGACCAAGTCCGGCGTCACGTCGATCTTCGCGCTGATTCCCGCCGCGGCGTTCGTGGGGCTGGTGCTCGCGTTCGTGGTCGCTGTCATCGTGATCTTCGGCAAGCGCATCCCGTCGGTCATCTTCGTGGCGCTGGGCACGCTCACAGGCTCCTATGCGGTGGAGAGGCTTGCACGCGGGTGGTCGTGGGTGGGTGGGCAGAACGGCATCTCGTCGCTGCCGCGCCTGACCGCCGGTAGCTTCGAGATCGAGGAGGGTATCGTCTTCTTCTACATCGCCCTCGGCATCCTGGTGGTCACCTACGTGCTGGTGCGCCTGCTGGTGCGCTCGCAGTTCGGCCTGGTGCTCACGGGTATCCGCCAGCAGGAGGCGCGGATCGCTTTCTTCGGCTACCAGGTGCAGAGCTACAAGGGCGTGGTCTTCACGCTGGCCGGCCTGATTGCCGGAGTGTCGGGCGGGCTGTTCGCGTTCCATGAAGGTTTCATCGGACCGGGGCAGCTCGGGCCGGTGCTGTCCACGCAGGCCGTGCTGTACGTCCTGTTCGGGGGCGCGGGCACGCTGATCGGTGCCGTGCTGGGCGTGGCGATCATCGAGCTCATCAGCTACGCGCTGCCGCAGTTCGCGTGGCTCGGCGAGACCGTCACGGCATTCCTGGAAACCGGCTGGCCGATCGTGCTCGGATTGCTGCTGCTCGGTACCGTCATGTTCCGGCCCACCGGTCTGATCGGTCTCCTGGTGAGCGATCGCGAGCGGGTCGGTTCGTTCGGCAAGCCAGCGCGCGCCGCGCCGCCGCAGAAATCGCAGGCGAGCAATGAGCCTGCTTGAGGTGCAGGGCCTCACCAAGATCTACGGATCGCTGACCGCGCTCAAGGATGCGCGGATGACCGTGACCGAGAACGAATTCCACGGACTGATCGGCCCGAACGGGTCCGGCAAGAGCACCCTGCTGAAGTGCATCGCCGGCGCCGAGCCGCCTTCGGGCGGAACGGTGCGTCTGTCCGGCAGAGACATCACGCATGCGTCACCGCCGGAGCGCTCGCGCGCGGGGATGAGCCTCAAATTCCAGATCACGGCGATCCTGCCGCAGCTGTCGGTGTACGACAACCTGCTGCTCGCCCTGCAGGCGCACGATTCGATGCTGGCCGTGATAGCGTCGCAGACGCGGGGCCGGTTGCACGATGAGGTGATGGAACTGCTGACGCGCTTCGGGCTGGCGGATCGGCGCGACGAGCTGGCCGGCTTCCTGTCGCACGGGCAACAGCAGTGGCTCGAGATCGCGATGGCGCTGTCGCGCAAGCCCAAGCTCCTGTTGCTCGACGAGCCCACGGCCGGCATGAGCCCGCAGGAGCGCCGCGCCACGGGCGATCTGCTCGGGCCGATCAAGGCGCACTGCTCGCTGCTCATCGTCGAGCACGATCTCGACTTCATCAAGGACATCTGCGATTCGCTCACCGTGCTCGATCAGGGTGAGGTGGTTGCCAGCGGGCGGACCGACGACGTGCAGAACGACCCCCGCGTGAAGGAGGCGTATCTGGCCCATGGCTGAAGACGCGCTCCTGCTCGCGGAAGGCCTGTGCACGTTCTACGGCACCAGCCAGGCGCTGTTCGATGTCACGCTGAAGGTGCCATCGCGCGGCGGCGTCGCGATCCTGGGGCGCAACGGGGCGGGCAAGACCACGCTGCTCAAGTCGCTCGCCGGCGACTTGAAGCCGGCCCGCGGCAAGGTTCGCTTCAACGGCGGCGACTGCACCCGGATGCCCGTGGAAGCGCGGGTACGGCGCGGCATCGGCCACGTACCGCAGGAGCATGGCGTGTTCGCGCGGCTCAGCGTGAAGGACAACCTGCGTATCGGTGCGATGGCGGCGCCCCGCGGCGAGGATCGCATCGACGAGATGCTGCAGCTGTTCCCGCGCCTGGGGCAGCGCCTCGGTCAGCAGGCCGGCACATTGTCAGGCGGCGAGCGCAAGATGCTCGCGATCAGCCGCGCGATGCTGGCGAACCCGCATCTGCTGATGCTGGACGAACCCACCGAAGGCGTGTGGCACGGCGTCGTCGACGAGATCGCCGCCTGCCTGGAGCAGCTTGCGACGACCATCGCCGTGGTGCTCGTGGAGCAGCACGTCAAGATGGCTTTGAGCGTCGCGAAGTACTGCTACGTGATGGATCGCGGTCACGTGGCCCTCGAGGGACCGTCGGATGTAGTGCGCGACGATCCTGCACTGATACGCCTGCTGGCACCCTGAAGCGCTCGCGTCGGCGTCCACAAATCCCCCATCCAACGAGAGGAGAGCCCCATGGCCGTGCAATACCCCACCCCGGAACAACTGCTCGAGGCGGCCGACGAGGTCGGTCTGGCACTGTCGGATGCCGACATCACTTCTTACCTCGGGCTGCTGAAGGGCAACGTCGACGCGTACAACGTCGTCGACGCGTTGCCCGACCATCTGCCGCCGGTGAAGTACCCGCGCACGCCGGGCACGTTCCCGTCACCGCAGGAGAACAAGCACAACGCGTGGTACGTGAAGACGTCCATCAAGGGCGCCGCCAGCGGCCCGCTCAAGGGCAAGAAGGTCGCGATCAAGGACAACGTGCTCGTGGCCGGCGTGCCGATGATGAACGGCAATTCGATCCTCGAAGGCTACGTGCCGGACATCGACGCCACCGTCGTCACGCGGTTGCTCGATGCCGGTGCCGAGATCGTCGGCAAGACGCATTGCGAGTCCTACTGCATCTCCGGCGGCAGCCATACCGGCGCCAAGGGGCCGGTGCACAACCCGCTCAAGATGGGCTACTCCGCCGGCGGATCATCGTCCGGCAGCGGCGTGGTGGTGGCGCTGGGCGAAGCCGACATGGCCATCGGTGGCGACCAGGGCGGCTCGATCCGGATGCCTTCGTCGTGGTGCGGCATCTACGGCATGAAACCGACCCACGGGCTCGTGCCCTACACCGGCATCATGCCCATCGAGATTTTCGTCGACCACACGGGTCCTATGACGGCGACCGTCGCGGACAACGCCCTGATGCTCGAGGTGATCGCGGGCCACGACGGTTTCGATCCACGCCAGTACGGACCGGCCAAGAAGGTGCGGTACTCGAAGCTGCTCGACGGCGGCGTCAAGGATCTGAAGATCGGTGTACTGAAGGAAGGCTTCGCCCGCCCGGAATCCGAAGCCGAATCCGACAAGAAGGTGCTGCAGGCGATCGGCCTGTTGAAGAAACTCGGCGCCAAGGTGGAGGACGTCTCGGTGCCGGCACATCTGATCGCACCTGCCATCTGGACCCCCATCGGCGTCGAGGGCATCGCCCAGACCATGATGTTCGGGGACGGCTATGGCCTCTCGCGCCGCGATCTGTACGTGACCAGCCTCATCGACAAGCTGCATGGCTGGCAGCTGCGCGCGAACGAACTGTCGGAGACGACCAAGCTGCTCACGGTGCTCGGCGTGTACATCAAGAAACACCACGGCAGCCACTACTACGGCAAGGCGATCAATCTCGCGCGCCGCGTGACCGAGGCCTACGACGCCGCCCTGGCGGAGTACGACCTGCTCGTGCTGCCCACCATGCCGATGAAGCCGACACCGCTGCCGCCGGCGAACGCGCCCCGCGAGCTGTACGTCCAGCGCGCGCTCGAGATGATCGGCAACACCTGCCCGTTCGACATCTCGCACCATCCGGCGATGACGGTGCCGTGCGGTCTCGTGGACGGCTTGCCGATCGGCCTGATGCTGGTCGGCAAGCACTACGATGAGGAGACGATCTATCGTGCGGCAGCCGCCTTCGAAGCGGCGGGGGACTGGAAGAAGATGTGATGGGGGTGGTGGTGTGGGCGCTGTTCCCCCATCCCAGCCTTCCCCCGGCCTAGCCGGGGGAAGGAGTGCCTGCGCTGCATGTCTCCTCCAGAAGCTATGACCATTTGCACTCCTTCCCCCACCTTCGGTGGGGGAAGGCTGGGATGGGGGCTCGTGATCAAGCCCCCGCAACCTCGAGCGCATTCCGTCATCGGCGGACACGAGCACACGAGATTGCGATGCCCATGCACGTCGTCCACGCGAGCGACGGGTACCAAGTACAGCCTTTCCCCGGCGTAGCCGGGGAAAGAAGTGCCTGCGCTGCATCTCTTCTCCGTAAGCCGTGACCACATGCACTCCTTCCCCCACCTTCGGTGGGGGAAGGCTGGGATGGGGGCTCGCGTTCAAGCCCCCGCAACCTCAAGCGTATTCCGTCACCGGCGGACACGAGCACACGAGATTGCGATCTCCATGCACGTTGTCCACGCGAGCGACGGGGACCCAGTACTTGCTCGCGTGGAGCGAGGGGAGCGGATAAGCCGCACGCTCGCGTGTGTAGTCATGCGCCCAGTGCTCCGCCAGGCACATCGGCGCGGTGTGCGGCGCGTTGCGCAGCGGATTGTCGTCGCGATCCAGTTCGCCGCGCTCGACGGCGCGGATCTCCTCGCGGATGGCGATCATGGCGTCGATGAAGCGATCGAGTTCCGCTTTCGATTCGCTCTCGGTGGGTTCGATCATCAGCGTGCCGGCCACCGGAAAGCTCATGGTCGGCGCGTGGAATCCGTAGTCGATGAGGCGCTTCGCGATGTCCTCGTTGCTGATGCCGGTCGCGTCCTTGATCGGACGGATATCGAGGATGCACTCGTGGGCCACGCGCCCGCCGCGGCCCGAGTAGAGCACGGGATAGTGCGGATTCAGCCGGGTGGCGATGTAGTTGGCGTTTAGGATGGCCACCTTGGTCGCGCGCTCGAGCCCCGAACCACCCATGAGCGCGATGTACGCCCATGAGATCGGCAGGATGCCGGCAGAGCCGAAGGGCGCGGCGCTGACCGGACCGACCGCACCGGTGCTGCCCGAAGGATTGCCGGGCAGATAGGGTGCCAGGTGCGCACGCACGGCCACGGGGCCGACACCCGGGCCGCCGCCGCCGTGCGGAATGCAGAACGTCTTGTGCAGGTTAAGGTGCGAGACGTCCGCCCCGAACTTTCCGGGACGCGCCACACCCACCAGCGCATTGAGATTGGCGCCGTCGAGATACACCTGCCCGCCGTGGGCGTGCACGATGTCGCAGATGTCGGTGATGGTGTCTTCGAAGACGCCGTGGGTGGAAGGGTAGGTCACCATCAGCGCCGCGAGGTCGGCTGCATGGGCATCGGCCTTGGCACGCAGATCGGCAAGGTCGACGTTGCCACGGTCGTCGCAATCGACCACGACCACTTCCATGCCGGCCATGTGGGCCGAGGCCGGATTGGTGCCGTGCGCCGATTGAGGGATCAGGCATACGTTGCGATGGCCTTCGCCGCGGCCCTGGTGGTACGCACGGATCGCCAGCAATCCCGCGAACTCGCCTTGCGCGCCCGAATTGGGTTGCACGCTCACCGCGTCGTAGCCCGTGATCTCGCAGAGCGCCGCCTCGAGCCCGCGGATCAGTTCGGAATAGCCCTCGGCCTGGTCAGCGGGGACCAACGGATGCAGCGCACCGAAGGCCGGCCAGGTGACCGGAATCATCTCGGTCGTCGCGTTGAGCTTCATCGTGCACGAACCGAGCGGGATCATGGTGCGGTCGAGCGCGAGATCCTTGTCGGCGAGCCGGCGCAGGTAGCGCAGCATCCCGGTCTCGGAGTGCAACGTGTTGAAGATGGGATGGGTGAGGAACGGTGTCTCGCGCTGCAGCTCGGGCGGCAGGGCGCTGTGGGCGTCGCGTTCGCAGTGGCCCAGCGGCGGTGCCGGCTTGCCGGCGACCGTTGCGAAGACGGCGAGCAGCGCTTCCACGTCGGCGGTTCCATGGGTCTCGTCGAAGGCGATGCCGACGGCGGGCCACGCGCCGAAGTCGCGGAGATTGATGCCGCGTTCGCGAGCCAGCGCCAGGAGCTCGTCCTTGCGATCTCCGAGCGGCACCGTGAGCGTGTCGAAGAACTGTGCAGCCATGGGCGCGAAGCCCAGTTTGCGGAGTCCTTCCGCAAACACGCAGGCCAGCGCGTGCACGCGCTGCGCGATCCGCTTGAGACCTTCGGGGCCGTGGTACACGGCGTAGAGACTCGCCATCACGGCGAGCAGCACCTGGGCGGTGCAGATGTTCGACGTGGCCTTCTCGCGGCGGATGTGCTGCTCGCGTGTCTGCAGGGCGAGACGCAGCGCACGGTTGCCGTGGGCATCCACCGAAACGCCCACCAGACGGCCGGGAAGCGAGCGCTTGAACTCGTCGCGGCACGCCATGAACGCGGCGTGCGGCCCGCCGTAGCCCATCGGCACACCGAAGCGTTGCGAGCTGCCGACGACGACGTCCGCGCCCCAGGCGCCCGGTGCTTCGAGCAACGTGAGCGCCAGCGGATCGGCTGCCACCAGGAACAGCGCGCCCTCGGCATGGGCTTCCTCCGCGTGCGGTCGCATGTCGTGGACCTGACCGGACGTGGCTGGGTACTGCGCGAACACGGCGAAGTAGTCACCCTGCTTCATGAGTTCCGGCGCGAAGCCCACCTTCACCTCGATGCCCAGCGGCTCCGCGCGGGTCCGGATGACCGCGATCGACTGCGGATGACAGTCGCCCGCGACGATGATCGTGTTGCTCCGGGACTTCGCGTGACGACGGGCCAGCACCATCGCCTCGGCCGCGGCCGTCGCTTCGTCGAGCAGCGATGCGTTCGCAATGGGCAGCCCGGTCAGGTCCGCGACCATGGTCTGGAAGTTGAGCAACGCTTCGAGACGGCCCTGGGATATCTCCGGCTGATACGGCGTGTAGGCGGTGTACCAGGCCGGGTTCTCCAGCACGTTGCGCAGGATCACGCCCGGCGTGCGCGTGCCGTGATAGCCCTGGCCGATGAAGTTGCGGAACAGGCGATTGCGGCCCGCGATCCGCTCCAGTTCTGCCAGCACGTCGGCTTCGGTGCGAGGGGCGGGCAGATCGAGCGGAGTCTTCGACAGGATCCGCTCCGGCACGATCTGGGCGATCAGTTCGTCGAGCGATGCGGCGCCGACGATGCGCAGCATCTGTGCGACCGCCTCGTCGTCCGGTCCGACGTGACGCCCGATGAACTCGTCGGGCGGTTCCAGCGCCGCAAGTTTCACGATGTCATCCTTGTGCCGCAGCGTAGCCCGCGGCGTCGAGCAGTCCGGTGAGATCGCCCGGCTTCTCGGGCTTCAGCTTGAAGATCCAGGCCTCGTAGGGCTTCTCGTTGATTTGCTGCGGCGAGTCCTCCAGTGAACCGTTGAAGGCTAGGATCTCGCCCGCGACCGGGGCATAGATGTCGGAGGCGGCCTTCACCGATTCCACCACGCCGGCGGCAGCACCCGCCGCAAGCTTGGCGCCCACCTTGACGTCGCCGACGAAGACGATGTCGCCAAGCATTTCCTGGGCGGTGTCGGTGATGCCCACGGTCAGCGTGCCGTCGGCCTCCGAGCGGATCCATTCGTGGGTTGTCGCGTACTTGAGATTGTCGGGAAGATTCATCATGACCTCATGAGATGAGCGCCTTGCCGTGGCGCACGAAGGGAACCTTGACGACGCGCGCGGGCAGCAGCTTGCCGCGCACGTCGACCTCAACATCGGAACCGGGTTGCGGATCGACGCCGTCCGCCTTCGGCAGGCGAGCGAGCGCGATGGAGAAGCCGAGGGTCGGCGAGAACGTGCCGCTGGTGATCTCGCCTTCGCCTGCAGGGGTCGCGACTTTCATGTGGGCGCGCAACACGCCGCGATCGAGGAACTTGAGCCCCACCAGGGTGCGCTTCGCTGCTGCCGCAGTGAGCGCACCGCGTCCGACGAAGTCGCGAGTCGCATCCTTCAGATCGACCGTCCACGCGAGACCGCTCTCCAGCGGGGACGTGGTTTCGTCCATGTCGTTGCCGTACAGATTCATCGCAGCCTCGAGCCGCAGCGTGTCGCGGGCGCCGAGGCCGCACGGTGCGACGCCAGCAGCGCGCAGCGATTCCCAGAACGCGGGCGCGTCCCCGGAGGGCAGGGCGATCTCGAAACCGTCTTCGCCGGTGTAACCGGTGCGGGATACGAGGCGTTGCCCGACTTCGGCTGCGTGGAAGGGTTTCAGGCTCTCGGAGGCGGTACGCGATTCGGGCCACGCGGACCAGACGGCGTTGCGGGCCTGCGGACCCTGGATGGCGATCATGGCCAGATCGCGGCGCGGCACAAGCTTCGCCTCGACTCTGTCCACCGCGATGCGTGCGTTCATCCAGGCGAGATCCTTCTCGGCAGTGGCGGCGTTCACCACGAGACGAAAGCGCCGGGGACCGAGCAGGGTGACGATGAGATCGTCCACCACCCCACCGTTCTCGTTGAGCATGCAGGTGTAGAGCGCGCGGCCAGGCGTGTCGAGCTTGGCGATGTCGTTGGCCAGGAGGCGACGCAGGAACGCCGGCGAGCCCGGCCCCGTGACGTCGACGCCCAGCATGTGCGACACGTCGAACATGCCCGCGGCCTGGCGTACCTGATGATGCTCGTCCACCTGCGAGCCGTAGTGCAGCGGCATCTCCCAGCCGCCGAAATCCACGAGCTTCGCCCCGCAGGCGAGGTGCGTGTCGTACAAGGGTGTGCGCAGTGGCATCGCGGCTCCGGCTGGACGAGGAAAAGGCAACGACCGTCAACCGGCTCGGCGTGAAGTACCCGACTGACGATCACCCCTCTGTCCGTTTGCCTGAGAGTTCGGTGAGCCCATTCGCGGACCGCCTGCCCCTTCGGCGCCGGTGTCTCTGACACCGGTCTCTCCAGAGTCGCCACCGGAGCGCTTGCGCACCCCGCCACAGCGGTACGGGAAGCCTGAGCGATTCCGGGTGGTTGCGCCTTCGGCGGCGGATCGTGCTTGGCGACCCGCTCTCTCCCGCTGTGTTGCAGCTGTCGCAGCATAGCGCAACGGCGGGTGCAGCAGAAGGATGTCAGTGGCGCAGGGCCGCCCCAAGCCACTGATGCGCCCCCTCAGGGGGCAGCGACCGCAGGGAGCGTGGGGGAGCGTTCATCTCAGTGGCGCCGGGCCGCCCCAAGCCACTGACGCGCCCCCTCAAGGGGCAGCGACCGCAGGGAGCGCGGGGGCCGTTCTCTAACGCGGCGAGATCACCGCCGGATCGAGCAGCTCGTTGGTGCAGGTGTCCGCCGGGCAATCCAAGGCGGTCTGCTGCGGATCGAAAGTGCCGAGCGTCGTGCCGGCTCTGCGTGGTGGCGCGACGAGAGGTCGGGCCGCAGCCCATTTCGCGCGTTCGCGGTCGGCGTTCAGATGCGGGTTGGCGGCGACGAGGGCCGCGACGCAGGATTCGCCGGCAGCCGCGCAGGCTGCATAGCCGCGCTGCGTGCTCCGGACGAAAGCACGAGCCGCGTCGGTGTGGGCAGCCAGCCAACTCCGAGACAACGCCAGGACGTTGCCCACCGGGTTCGGCCCGATGTCGCGCCACCACAGGATGCGGATGCGGTCGCCGAAGGCGTCGAGATACTCGACGTGGTGGTGATAGAAACCGTTCGCGGCCACGTCGGCCTCGCCCCGTTCGAGGGCGGCGACCTTGGCGTTGTTCGGCAGGTCGACCCAGGTCACGGCGTTCTCCGCGACACCATGATCGCGTGCGAACGTGGGCCATAGGCGTCGCGGCGGATCGGTGGCGTAGCCGGCGATGCGCTTGCCCGTCAGATCCTTTGGTGCCAGGACCGGCTGCTCCGCCAAGGAATAGAACGCGAGGGGTGAATCGGTGAAGACGGCCATCACGGCGACGACGTCCTTGCCCGATGCGCGGGCGGCACGTACCGCACTGAGATCGGCAATGGCGGCTTCGCATTCGCCGCTCGCCAGTTTCTTCAGCGCGTCGCCGGAACCGCCGCCGGGGAGAAGATCGACCGCGACGTTGGCGTCGGCATACCAGCCTTGTTCGCGGGCGAAATAGATCGGTGCATGGTCGGCACCCGGGGCCCAGTTGAGGCAGAGGCGGACGCCTTCGGCGGCGTAGGCGTTGCAGGCGAACGAGAGGAGGGTGAGGAAGGGGAGCAGGGGGCGCATGGTGGGAGTTTAGTGGGCGGTCGGCCCCCATCCCAGCCTTTCCCCGGCTGTGCCGGGGGAAGGAGTGCTACTGGTTCGTGGCGTGCCGAGCAGATGCACTCCTTCCCCCACCAAGGGTGGGGGAAGGTTGGGATGTGGGTTCTACCCTTTCGCGCGAGGTGCCCCCACCACCAATCCCACCGCCGCGACGCCCGTGAACACCGCCCCCATCACGAACGTCAGCCCCGGGCCATACACAGTCCACAACAACCCCGCCAACGAACTCGCGATGAGCAAAAACACGCCACTCACCAGATTGAACACCCCGAAAGCCGTCCCGCGCAGATCCGCCGGTGCTGCGTCTGCGATGAGCGTGGACAGCAGTCCCTGCGTGAGACCCATGTGCAGTCCCCACAGCGCTGCACCTGCGAACGTGCCGAGCGGCGCCGTCGCGCGCGCCAGCACCAGATCCGCCACGACCAGCACCCCGAGCCCCCAAAGCAGGAGCGATCGGCGGCTCATCCGATCCGCCGCGATCCCGGCGGGTACTGCCGCTGCTGCGTAGACGGCGCTCATCACGACCATCACCGCCGGCACCCAGGCCAGCGCCAGACCGACATCCTGGGCGCGCAACACCAGGAAGGCCTCGCTGAAACGCGCGAGCGTGAGCACCGACGCGAATGCGAGAACCCACCAGTAGTGTCGAGGAAGACGGGACAGTTCCGCCTTCGACAACGGAATCCGCCGCCGCCCGTCCCGATGGGTCTGCTCGGGTTCGCGAACGAACAACACGATGCATGCGACGCACAGTACGGCCGGAATGACCGCCGCCCAGAAAACCATGCGGATGTCACCCGCGAGGATGACCATCAAGGCGAGGGCGAGCAGCGGACCGACAACGGCGCCCACCGTGTCGAGCGATTGACGCAGCCCATACGCGGCACCGCGCTGCTCGGGTGGTGTGATGTCGGCGATCAGCGCATCACGCGGTGCGCCGCGGATGCCCTTGCCGATGCGATCGATGAAGCGGGCCGTCACGACGGCGCCGATACCGCTTGCCAGCGGGAACAGCGGCTTGGTGAGCGCGGCAAGCCCGTAGCCGAGGACCACCAGCGGCTTACGGCGTCCGATCCAGTCGGACAATGCGCCGGAGAACACCTTCACGATCGCGGCCGTGGCTTCGGCGATGCCTTCGATCACGCCGACCGCGACCACGCTCATGCCGAGCACAGTGACCATGAACGCCGGCAGCAGCGCATGGATCAGCTCGGACGAGGCGTCCATGAACATCGATGCGAGCCCGAGGGCCCAGATGGCGCGTGGCAGCCGCATGACGAGTGTTCCCGATCGGAGACCTACATGGTAGTCGGTCCCGGCAATTACACGTCAACGTCACACGCGGCACTCCTTTCCCCACCATGGTGGGGGAAGGCGGGGATGGGGGCCTGCTGCCAGTTGCGGCCCCCCGATCTCACATCGAGAAGATCTTCCCGGGATTCATGATCCCCAGCGGATCGAGCGCCTTCTTCACTTCGCGCATCACGCTCACCGCTTCGCCATGCTCGGCGACGAGGAACTTCATCTTGCCGAGTCCGATGCCGTGTTCCCCGGTGCACGTGCCGTCCATGGACAGCGCGCGCATCACGAGACGTTCGTTCAGGCGCTCGGCCTCCGCGAGTTCCTTGGGGTCTTCGCGATTGATCAGGAAGCCCAGGTGGAAGTTGCCGTCACCCACGTGGCCCACGAGCGGAGCGATCAGGAAGCTTTCCTTGAGATCCTTCTTGGTCTCGAGAATGCACTCGGCGAGACGCGAAATGGGTACGCACACGTCGGTCGCCCAGATCTCGCAGCCGGGACGCAGCGCCTTGTTGGCGTACGTCACGTCGTGGCGGGCAGTCCACAGGTGGCTGCGCTCTTCCGGCTTGGTGGCCCACTTGAACTCGCCGCCGCCATGCTCCGCTGCGATCGACTGGACGATCTCGGCCTGTTCCTTGACGCCGTTCTCGGTGCCGTGGAACTCGACGAACAGCGTGTCCTTCACCGGATAGTCGAGCTTCGAGAAGCGGTTGACTGAATCCATCTGCACGTCGTCGAGCAGTTCGATGCGCGCGATGGGCACGCCGAGCTGGATGGTCTGGATGACGGTGTTGATGGCGCCTTCGAGCGAATCGAAGGAGCAGACTGCGGCCGCCATCGCTTCGGGGATGCCGTAGAGGCGCAGCGTAACCTCGGTGATGATGCCGAGCGTGCCTTCGCTGCCCACGAACAGGCGCGTGAGGTCGTAGCCGGCAGCGGACTTCCGGGCGCGGCGCGACGTGCGGATGATGCGGCCGTCGGCCAGCACCACCGTGAGGCCCAGCACGTTCTCGCGCATGGTGCCGTAGCGCACGGCGTTGGTTCCCGAGGCGCGTGTCGCGGCCATGCCGCCCAGCGAAGCGTCGGCGCCGGGATCGATCGGGAAGAACAGGCCCTGGTCGCGGATGTAGTCGTTCAGCTGCTTGCGGGTGACGCGGGCCTGCACCGTCACGTCCAGATCTTCCGCATTGACCTGCAGCACCTGGTCGAAATTGACCAGATCGATCACCACGCCACCGAATTCGGGGATGACCGCGCCTTCCAGCGAGGTGCCGGTCCCGTAGGCGACCACCGGAATGCGGTGGCGCGCGCAGACCTGCACGATCTTCGAGACCTCTTCCGTCGTGTTGGGGAAGGCGACCGCGTCCGGACGATGCGGGATGTGCCACGACTCGTCCTTGCTGTGGTGGTCGCGCACGCCGGTGCTGGTGGAGAGCCGATCGCCCAGCAGCGCCTGCAGTTCTGCGATGGCGGTCTGGACGGCGGTCTGGTTGATCGGGGCGGCGGTGGCTGGTTGCATGGGGGATCTCTGGGAAACGGTGGAACGGGCAGGATTGCAATGGTCCGGCTTCCCGGGCAGGGGCGCAAGCCCGGGCTGCAGCCCCGGTGAAAGCCGGGCCGTGTCGGCTCGGGGCCAGAGGTCCTTGATTCAGAGCGACAAGTCGAGTGCTTCGGCCGGGCTCTCGGTTTCCGCGGGAACGCTTCCCGTGCGAACATCGTCCCAGCGCCAGTGCCCACCGATCGCGGAGACGCAACCATGACCGACCGACGACGATTCCTCCAGCTCACCGCCGGCGCGGCGGTAGGCTTGGCCGCGGCCGATGCCCTGGCGCAATCGAAGGCCAAGCCGCCGTCCATCCAGCGCTACGTCCGCCTCGGGCGCACCGAGTTGAAGGTCTCCGACATCTCCTTCGGATCCGCGAGTTCGGCCGATGCCGACCTCGTGCGCTACGCGTTCGATCGTGGCGTGAACTACTTCGATAGCGCCGAGAGCTATCGCTGGGGCAATGCCGAAGAGGCCATCGGCGAGGCGCTCAAAGGCAAGCGCGACAAGGTCGTGCTCTCCACCAAGAGCAAGGCCGGCGCCTCGGATACGCGTGCCGACATGATGAAGGCGCTCGAAGCCAGCCTGAAGCGCCTGCAGACCGATCATGTCGACATCTACTTCAATCATGCGGTGAACGACGTGGACCGGATGAAGAATCCGGAATGGCTCGAGTTCACCGAGACCGCGAAGAAGCAGGGCAAGATCCGCTTCCGCGGCATGTCGGGCCACGGCGGCGAGTTGGTCCAGTGCCTCGACTACGCCATCGACCAGAACCTGGTGGACGTGATCCTGGTCGCGTTCAGCTTCGGCCACGATCCGAATTTCGTCGACAAGCTGCGCCACACGTTCCACTGGGCGGCGATCCAGCCGGACCTGCCGCGCGTGCTCGCGAAGGCGAAGCAGAAGGACGTCGGCGTGGTCGCCATGAAAACCCTGATGGGCGGCAAGCTGAACGACATGCGGCCCTTCGAACGCCCGGGCGGTACGTTCTCCCAGGCTGCATTCCGCTGGGTGCTGTCGAATCCGAACGCCGACGCGCTGGTCATCTCCATGACCGGCCGCGACCTGATCGACGAGTACGTGGCGGCGTCCGGCAATCCGAAAGTGAGTCGATCCGACTTCGAGCTGCTGGAGCGTTATGCGGAGCTGCAGGCGGGCAAGTACTGCCTGCCCGGCTGCAACGCCTGCCGCGAGAGTTGTCCCGAGAGCGTTCCCATCGCCGAAGTGCTGCGCACGCGCATGTATGCGGTCGACTATCGCGACCCGGTGCTGGCCCGCAACGAATACGGCATGCTCGAGGCCACTGCGGCGGCGTGCGTCACGTGCACCCATCGCGCCTGCCTGAACGCCTGCCCGGCCGGGATTCCGATCGCCGACCTCACGCGCGACACGGCGTTGCGTCTCGCATGAACACCGCCATCTCCGCCGCGGCGCCAACGTCGACACGCCTCTTCATCGCCCATTTCCTCTGCATCCTCGCGGCATGGACGATCGTCATCAAGTATCTCTTCCCACTCGCCTACGCGATCGCGGAGGGGAGTCCTCCGGGGACCTACATCTTCCTGGACTTCTGGCCCGTGGTGCATCTGGTACTTGCCTGGTCCCTGCTGCACTGGGGTCGCTGGACCTTCGCGTTCGCGCTCATCGTCTCGATCGCCGAGATCGCGATCGTGGGGACCAAGTTCGTGTTGTTCCTGTCCGCGCCCGAGTGGACGATCTGGCGCACGAACTGGTTCATCAACAAGATGTTCGTGCTGGCGTGCTTCGTGTGGTTGCTCGGATATCTCGTCACGACGCGAAGCGTCTGCGTTCGTCACCCGTCTGAGGCTTCGCAATCGGACCCACAAAAGCACCGGGGCCCTTGCGGGCCCCGGTCTCCTCCCCCCGAGTGTCTCGAGGATCAGTCCGTCTTTTGAGCACCGTCACGCTGCTGCGTGGCCGCGTGTATCGGTGCCGGACGGTTAAACGTTAAGCAGCGGTCGCTTCCTGTCGTGCTGTGTGCGTCGCTGGCCCCCATCCCAACCTTCCCCCGACGCAGTCGGGGGAAGGGGTGTACATCCCCTCCCCCAGCTTCGCTGGGGGAGGGTTAGGGTGGGGGCGGGTCGCATCAAGCCGACGTCTTCGCGACGTACCCGTAAGCCATGTTGGAACGCTCCCCACCCTGGCGCAGATACTCCTCCTTGATGGCGGCGAGCTTGTCCGCCCCGAAGGCCGGACCCTGGGCGAGCCGCAAATCCAGGTTGTAGAGCTGCGCGGAGTTCAAGCCGAAGATCTTCTGCTTGACCTCGCTGTTGGGCCCACCCAACTTAATCTTCCACCCGAACTTCTTCATGATGTCCTCGGGGATCTCGAGCCGCCGCATGGCCTCGATCTGCCACTGCGGGCTGCCGTACCACACCGAGTCCGACCCCCACACCACCCGCTCCGGCCCCATCAGGTTCACCAGCTGGCCGATGAACGCCCCGCAGAAGCGCGGGTTGGTCACCGCCGTGGAGGCAAAGGTGGAGCCGATCTCGGCGTAGACGTTGTTGACCCCGAACTTCTCGGGGATGCGGGCCAGATCCGTGGCCCACTGCACGTAGCCCGTGTCCAGGAACGACTGCAGATCCTTGTCGGGCTGATCCGCCAGCCACGGCCGCAGCGCCGAGTGGTAGATCACGAAGTTCATCCCCGGGTTGTCCTTGGCCGCCTTGCCGAGGTCGTTGACCGTGGCCGACTCCCAGGTGCCGGCGAAGGCCTTCTCGTAGTCGCGCGGCATCAGCCCCTTGTGGATGCAGATGGTGTTGATCCCGGACTTGATCGCCTTCTCGTAGAACGGGTACATCAGCTTCTCGTCGTCCAGACGCCAGGCGTACTTGGACGGCCCGAACGGGTCGCCGATGGTGTAGGACTTCCAGGAACAGGGCTTCAGCTGCTCGATGCCCCGGTCCACCTCGGCCATCCAGTCCGGGTACTTGGGCGTGATCACCGTGTGGCCCAGCATGCGGGTGTTGCCGGCCAACTTGTTGACCGCCCGGCAGGCGTTCTGGATCGCATCGTTGGACAGCAGCCACCAGGACGGGTCGTCGAAGGGGGCGCCCGAGAGCAGCGACACCTTGGTGTCGGAGTCCAGGAAGATCTCCTTCAGGTAGTTGTCCATCTTGTACCGGGCCAGGGTCATGGGCGCGTCGTTGATGCGCGGGTTGACCTTCGCCCCCACCGCCCACTTGGTGAGCCCGAGCAGGCCTTCCTGCTTGAAGTCGTCGCGGATGAAGTGGGTCTGGTCATCGAAGATGAACTGGCTGGAGAGCTGGGCGGCGCGGTAGTTGGACATCTCCATGTCGCCGGCCTCGGCCTCCGAGACGTCGAACACCGGGCCGAACACCTTGTTCATGGCCAGGAAGGCGGTGGCCATCCCGGCGCTGGTGGCCAGGAACTGGCGCCGGTCCATGCCGTGGCGCTTGGCCTGGACGTCGGCCATCTCCTTGATCAGGCCCTCCACCTGGCGCTGCTGCTCGGTCTGGGGCAGCGGGTTGTACTCCCCGTTGGACACCACCTGGGTCGGGACGGGCGAGTGGAACGCGTCGGTCTCGGCCGGGGCTACCAGCCGCATCTCCTCGTCGCTCATGTGCACGCCGATGTGTCGTTGCATTGCTGATTCTCCTAAGGACGGTTGC